>JGI24021J15306_10012233_pt1 | contig 10654 bp, 7 predicted proteins | sample Ectturendosymbi1_FD_15306 | JGI IMG/M metagenome (IMG submission 15306) | reverse complement strand
CTTAGCCTGTTTTGAAACTAAAAAAAGCTACGCAGCAGTAAACCGACAGTAAGACGTCACAGGACAGACAGTAAAGAGGTGTAGTTTATAGAGCATCTCAAACCAAAAATGGTAAAGAAATAGAAAATACACGTGCAATTGGAACTGATAATTTGGAACTGTTGTTGGAACTGATAAATGAGGGAGCCACAACAAGTCCAAAATGCTCCATCAAATTTGCTGGTGAAGAAGATGTACTGTGACGGTCACGACTGATGGCACATGAAGCATGGTGTGCCGCGAGAGGGCATCGCAAGAAGAAAGCACATTCAAGAATACCTCCACCATACAATAGTAAGGCCGAGAGTAATGCGGTACAGGTTGGTAATACAGATAAGAACAAGAGTAATACAGGTAAAACTGGTTGGGTACGTAACTTGAATGTCAATAGTTTGGGCAAATTCAGCTGGTAGGTGCGTTAGCAGTTGTGCAGCATCTCAAAGAACGTGCACCCCACATGTTTACATCTACGAACAACGCGGTTTTATGACGAAATAATGCTGAGCCTCAGTGTATGTATGATTGCAGCCAATCAATCGTTGGTAAAATGTTGCTGCTGCGTGATTTTATCTGCCAACTTATCTGCTACAAAATTTTTTCTGCAACAGGCTGCATTTTTTTTTCTATACATCAGGAACAGCATACAATTGCGAAGCTGACTACAAATATTTACTGATGAACAGTAACGATTTTGCTGTTCGAAACAAATATATTTGAATCCAGAATTTGTAACATATTTTTACCTACTTTAAACATGTGTGTACTTAAAAATCAGAGATGGCAACGGATCTGCAGTCAAATCCGGAAGGTTCTGCGTGTTTTTTTGGACCCGGAACCGGAGCCGAAAATGGTGAAAAAACGGACCCGGATTTGCGTGGTCTTTATAAATGTCATAATTGTTTAATTACAAACGTTGCTGAATTTCGGTTGCATTAATGGTTTGCGGAGTTTGAACAAGAGTCGGATTCTCAAATTTGAAAAAACTTCGGAGTTCGCTCCAGATCAGGATTCAAAAATTTTGGGACAGGAGCGGAGCCTAAAAATGTGACTCCGGCCACCTCTGACTTCAGTAGTTGACCGCACAGCGATCTCGGCAGGTGAACTCTTGCTACTTGAAGCCATAGGTTGCTGAACGTGCTGTGTGCTTTTGTCGAATGTCTCGCATCTTGGCGATGCAAACTGCAACAATATCCTGCTTGGTGGACTGCATTACCGTCCAGTGAGGTTTAAACAGAAAAGAAAAAGACAATACATGTTACAGCTGAGCTGCTAAAGTCAAGAAAAAAAACAGTAAGTAAGAAAGCAGAAACACAAATGGTCCTGAAAAGCAACACGTATAGGCAACATTCATATACACACACAACACAGATGATGGTGGGCAAGCAATGTGTGAAGAGTGGAGAGATATACAGATGAACAGGAGAGTTATGGGCATGAGTGAGAGACTGGAGGTTATGAAGCAGAAAGCCATGCATCAATTAACCATAATATTACAAAACAGAGGAAGTGTGTAGTAGAGGTAAGAAGCAATTATTATCAACACACAACATAAGTGACACAGTTACCCATGGGCCATGATGAAGTGCCACATTCTGCATGGCAACAGTGCATTCCTGAACAAAGTTAAAGAGACAAGGGTGGAAATCAAGTCAGCCAGTCGGAGATTTCAGCTAGCAATACAAAGTATACAATCCAATAAGAATAGGGGTACATGAAAAACAGAAAGGTTAATTAGGGCACCAAGTAAATAGGTCTAGGAGTAAAACAATTTATTCATATTGCCATGACATATATCCACTCGTCAGGCATCTACACGAGTGACAACACTGGTGTAATTCTCCACAATTTAGCTTCAGAAAATTGTGGGAATTAGACTGAAGTCAATGTCCATGATATATTGGAGGTTAGCATCTCTGTTTGCTTCCGAAGCCTCATCCGCATGATCATGGGGATGTTTGGCAATCGCAGCTTCACCTTAACCATCAGCAACGGCAAACAAAGCAGGTTACAAGGCCTCAAAAACGTCGTCCCACAGGGATCCGTCCTGGCACTCTTTCTCTTCAACATCTACATTCTCAGACCTGCCAACTACCATCTCCGGAAAGTATGCATATGCTGACGACTGAGCAATCATGCATGCTGATGGAGACTGACAGGCAGTGGACAAGGACATGGCAACCTTAGATGAATACCTCCAGACCTGGAAGCTAAAGCTCAGTACTACAAAAACGGTGTCGGCAGTCTTCCACCTCAACAAGGAAGCCAAACGTGAGCTAGCAGTCAACCTCAACAACAAAACCCTGGCCTTCATCTTCGAACCCAAATACCTCGGAGTAACGTTAGACAGGTCGCTCATGTATCACCGACACCTCATGTCACTTCGCAAAAAGCTGAGATCACGCGTCGCACTCTTGAGGCGGGTTGCTGGCTCTGGCTGGGGTGTTGGAGCAACAACATTGCAAACAGCCGCCCTAGCCTTGGTGCATTTAAGAGCAGAGTACCGCACTCTTGTCTGTCGCCGCAGTGCTCACAACCGCCTCTTTGACCCCGCCATCAACGACGCCTTGGGAATTGTGACTGGATGCCTGCGTCCTACACCAGCGGACAGCCTTCCTATTCTTGCAGGTTGCAGGTATCCAACATCCTGAGTTCCGTCGCAAATGAGCTACACTTTCTCTAGCACGCCGTGCCATGGAGCCTGGACACCTGCTCCACTCAGCACTCACCTGACCACCGGGTGCGAATGCACGGCATCTCAAATCGAGACATCCGTTAGTGCTCGCCACACAACAACTCATCAGTTCATCTGAAGACATACGTGCAGTGCACTGGGCGGATCACGGATGGAAGGCAAAAACGGTTGGACAACTTAGTTTTATCCCTGGCACCAGCACCCACCCTCCCGGATGACCCTCCCAAGAACAGCGTGCGTCTGGCTTAACCGCCTCACGCACCGGTGTCGGACGTTTCTGCTCCTGCTTGCACAAATGGGGTATGGCCTCCTCTTCGGCCTGTGAGTGTCGCGCAGAAGAACAAACCGTCGACCATGTTGTCCTCCAATGTCCAACCCACTGAACTCCTCATGGACTGCACGCCGCACGGCCTGACGGTTCTGGACGATGAGACAATTGAATGACTGCTCAATACCTGCCCCGAGATTTCGTGCGGCCAAGCTGTGGATTTAAGAACTGGTTCAAACTAGGACGACGCCTCATTGCAACAAGGGTGCTCCTTAGCAGTGCAAACTGCACTACAGTCTGATTGCTAACCATACAGCGGCCTGATGGTCTCCCAGCAAAGACACATGTGCTCTTGACATTGTTTCAGTTTTGTCATGCCAAAAACTGAAAAGTATACTTTACAGTACATTGCCTAACTTGCTCATATCATACAATGGACATTTAATTGCATGCAAGAGTATCAGTTTGAAGTTTCAAAGATACATACTTAGTGCAAATGTTCAGTAAAGTTTGATTTTGCGCAATTGATTGCTGCAAATTTTTTTCGATAGATATTAGTTCCCTTATGTAGTTGTGAACTGGACATACATGCAATGTAAGCAAACATGTTATCCAATTCAAATAATTACCAATCTTTGCAAAACATGCAAATAGGCTGTTTTTATTGTTCAAGAATTTGGTTTAAAGAAATTAGTTATAACTTTGCATTCCTATTATTAGGCTTATAGATGACATAAAACTTATGGCTTACCAATGTTACAGATATATATTTTTAAAAGCAGCTACAGATGTCTATGGCATGTCAAGGTAGCCCATGTTTTTGTAGTAGCATTTGTACAGTAGCAGTTTCAATTTAGGAAAATGTAGTTGTGAATCAAGTGCTGTTTGCTGATAAGATCTGCGCATTTGGTCCTGGAAGCCTCAGTGAGTGGTCTTCAATGCCTTTTGAATGTTTTTTGTGATTATACTGGTGAACATGAAATTGTTTTTGTCTATAACAAGACAGTCAGTGTAGCTTTTAACCCTAAAAAATTTAATAGCCTGCCACACCAGTCGTTTCCCTGAATAGGGAAAGTGTTAAGTTTGCTGTCCAAGTCAAATATTTCGGTGTATTACATTATTTCTCACTGAATGATGACAACTGCAGTTTACATGACACTTAGTAATTGTGGATTTTTTTATTGAGGCTATCTGAAAACTGTGGTTAACATTGGTCAAAACCTCATGTCCACCTGCACATCTGCCACAATCCATTGCAGTTTCCAAGTACTTGACCACCTCACAAGCAGGGCCACTAAAAGCCACAATCCAGAGGATGACCCAACATGAAAAGCCACAACTGAAGTGAAGCCATAAATCAGCAATGAAATGCACCACGTTAACACAATAAATGACACCAAGAGGCAAGTCAAATCACGTCACTGCAGCAAACAAACTCAGAGGCACCTTTTCTCAATCAGTACCCTACTGCTGTTTAAAAAGACTGTTTCGNGCCTACTGCATGACAANGTATGCTTGACAATTGTGGTGCAGGACACACAGTCTAGTATTAAACATCTCCTTGTTGCCTACAATGCCTACGGAATTTTGCATTACATCCCCAGGGACATAAGTGTTCACCCATATCAAGTTTCCTATTTTGTCAGGACGTTAAGCAATTTATATATCTTTTTTAAATGATGTGCAACTTCATCCAACTTGTTCATTAAGTTCACTTCAACTGTCTGGTGCCTTTTATAATTTTTCATTTTTCTCCCAATATGCAACACTTCTGTATGACAATGACTGAATGCAGTTGTAACTGGCACCTTGTTTAAGTGTTCATTCCTTTTCAGTATTGACTATGTTTACCAGCTAACTCCTACCCTGTGAAGCATTATGTATGAGCTTTTCTGTACCCTTGTGTTCTTCCAACTATGTGAGGACATTGTATCTGAGACAAGTACATAAAATAAAAAAAATTCATTCACAGCTCAGTTCACCAACTTTGCCATTAATTTTGCAACATCTGCAACTTATCAATGGCTTCAATTTTTACTAGTAAAAAATAAGCAAATTTTGTTTGCTTCTTTTTTGACATGACACCAGTTATATCTGTGAAATACGTGGCTAGTTCACATAAGTCGTGACTTTTTGTGGTGAAACCATACCTTATAACTTAATAATTCTCTTACTTACTAAACATATTTTGTTTTTCATGTACCTAACACTTTTTGGACTAATTTATTTATGTTGCTAATATTACTGTAATCTGTCCATACCCTTATCTCTTCAACGTCATTTGGTGACACCACACATCTGGTTGGAAAAAACTCATCCATGAAGCTCACCCCACTACGGTCCGTGGATAAATTCATATTTCTTCACGATTTGTATGCATAAACATTGTTTCTGCCCTTGCTACTTGTTTTTATAATGAAATGTTGTGTTAAAATACGTTGCTCTCTACCTCATTACCCTTATTGCTGCTTTCTTCCTTCACCTGCTCATCTGTACATGCCTCAACTCTTCACCCATTGCTTGCCCACCATCATCTCTCTGTGTTATGTTTATGTCTATCGCTTACTCTATGTTTTATATATGTGTTTCTTTCAACTTTGAATTTTGTTTGCTAAGGATTCCAGTTTATTGTTAATTTTGATGGCCTAATTAACATTTTCAGCAACTTTTGGATATACTATACTTAGTACCCTAAGAGTGGAAAAACTTAGCTTTGTGTTTTTTGTCTTAGATTTCATGCTCAGTCCTTGTGCTTTGCATGGGTAGGATCTTGCTTGAAAACCGTCATGTGATTCTAGAGACTGAAACAACAAATATCTAAGCTTTTTGATTTTTTTTGAAAAGCCTAGCTGTAACTACCCAAACCTTCTTGGCCTCACAGCAACGGCTGCAGCACGAAGCATTGCTACTACACACATCACTTAACAAAATATCAAATCTTTTGCCACCACCAAACTTCAACGATCGCCTTGCCATGTGGCAGCTAATAGCTATGCCTGCTGTCCACCTGCACTGAACAGCAATAGCCTACCTACGATACAGAATGAAGATGCATTCTTCTGTGTCAGTAGTCAGTGCATAGGTAGGATTGATATTGACAGGCTAGATAAGCTAACCTTCAGCAATAACAAGGTCAAGACTGTACTGCAGGTGTGAAAGTATATCCCTTGGCTCATAAAATGTAGGTACTTCCTATAAGCGTCTAATCTCAGGAAACTGATACTGCTGAAGACCACCTTCTTTCACAAGCAGCACCAGCGCGGTGTTCTGTCAGTGTTTACCGTACTTGAACAGAAACAAGTGCTCGTCTCAGCACCTTTCGTTACAGTGCGCAGTCAGTCCCAACTTACTAACTAAAACAGGGGTGGGCAAACTACGGCCCGCCGGCACTTGCAGAAACTCCTAAGCGTGCAGAATTTTATGAACCATTTACTATTTTCATAAAAAATTGGAATTCTATGAAAATAGTTTCTGTTTGAGTTCTAACTATAACTGTTTAAATAGCGTTGAACGTACCGAATGTGAAGTATAAAAATTGTTTGTCCTATGAATATGTGGTTATTTACACACTGAATACATTTTCCTACTTTGTAATGAGAGTGTGCGGCCCTCGGCAGCAACGTTTTTTTTAAATGAGGCCCTCCGCGCAAAAAGTGTGCCCACCCCTGAACTAAAACATTGAAGTGTGAAAGCGTTTAGCTTTAGCCTCACAGCACCAAATGCGACTAGGCCAACAGTGGTGCGAAGCACTGACCTTGCTGTATTTGAAGAATGTGACCTTTCGGCAGTATGCCGGAACAGCCGAAGAAATGCCTTTCACAGCATAGTGTCGTGTAGTGAGACGCCGCCAGATGCAGGTTAACGCAAACAGACAAAAAATCCTACAGATACCAGCAAGGCGGCAGTGGTTATCGCGGTTTTCCTTTACTTCTGAAAACAACAGCTTGCCTCTGAATGGAACAGATGTAAAGGAATCGGCTAACGATTTAACTGCATAAAACTGTTCTGTAACAGTGAAGTTTCCAGCATGCATTATTGAAACCTAAGCCAGGCGTCCAAGAAAATATCAGCTATCTGATATACACTCGACAGATGCCCACAGCCCAACAAACTAACCCCCATCCCTCAACTTGACAACTCGCTTGAAGCCTGCAGACGAGATCTACTTTTATAAACGCGAAACAACACGGACATTTTTAGTTTCGAATGACGGAGGTGAGGAGCGAGGACCAAAACACGTCCACTACGCGGCAACATGCAGCCAGTCACGTATTCTGACTCGGTTCTCTCTAATGCCCGACATTGCCGACAATGACCTCACGTACCCGGCACGTGCGAATCACGTGCACGTCAATGTACCGGTTGACGAGAGGAAGAAGGCAGTGGTCTGTGCGTTGTTGTAAGCAGGATTGCCAGGCTGGCATTTTCAAGTGGTTTGGCATGAAAAAATGGTGTTTGGCATGAACGTCATAGTTTGGCATTTTTTTGGCCTTTTTTGATGGTGTTGGCATGAAAAAACATTTTTTGAAACCTCTGCCTGAGTTACTCCTGTCGGTTTGGAATTACAGAACTTTTTCTGAGGGCAAAGGTCCTCTTTACCACCACGCTCTATTCTCGAAGATACAAGCGGCTTTGCCGTCTAAGTGACGTCACAGGGCAAAAAACGTAATGCTTTTCTGGGAAAGACTTCAAAAACTGCGGATCATTGCACAGCAGTGTTGCCAACCTTGCGATTTTCCCACGAATTTGGGCTTGTTTTTTTGTGGAGTTGCGGGTTTTTTGAAGACTTGCGGGTTGCTTGTTTTTGGGCTTGTTTTAACTGAAATTTGCTTGTTTTTTCGGGTGTTTTTTGCAGATTTCTGTTTTTCTGATTGCTTTTTCTTCAATTTTTATGGCAATTTTCTGTTTCAATTTGCTCCTAAAAGCATATTGGGCGTATTTTTGTGAAAATTTGATCATTTTGGGCTAGCGTTTGCGGATTTGTTACCATGCTTTTTTGTTTAATTTACTTGCTGAATTTTCGTTTTGTTGCATTTTCCTGCCAACGCATGTTGGGCTTGTTTTCCAGTCAAATTACCTATTTTTGGCTTGTTTTTCATATTTTCTTGCTTGTTTTTTCAAAATAACCTGGCACCACTGTTGTACAGTGTGTTAAGCCGTGTAGACTGTAGGCCAGGGTTTTTTTAAGGCGTTTTAGGGACCCGATTCGGATCCCTGGAATTGAAAATCAGGTCCCTGGAATCAGAGAAAATTATCATCGGGTCCCTAGAGTCAGAGAAAATCGGGTCCCTAGAATCAGAGAAATCGGGTCCCTACAGGTCCATACTGGGTACCTAACATTTTCCTTGAAAAAAGCTGCTGTAGGCTACTGTTTTCGGAAAATAAATATAGAAGTCTGTGCAAATCAGGTTAGCTTTTGTGCTGAACAGTATTTAAGTTTCTTCTAGTACTGTATAGTGTTTGTTTTTATTTGCAGATTATTGGTATAGGCCTACCCTGTGATATGTATGCCATATGTGCATTGCATATCAGTGCAGCCATTGGCAATATTTTAATATAAGCACATAAGAGCGCTGCCAGATTTTGTAGATTTTCTTATAAGTTTTAACCACGATCAAGCCAATTTAGCAGATTTCCCTGGTTAAAAATAGTTACGTCAATGTGAATGAAGTAGATTTTGATATACTGTGTGCGTGCCAGAACAGCCAGATTTGGTAGATTTTCTTTTTGTAGTAGATATTTTGTGGAATTATGGACATGTCTAATGCTTGGTTTTAAGAATCAAGTGATTGGAAATTATGGCATGATTGTGCACGTGTATTTTCATGAACTGTGGTTTGTTATTTCCGGCATTCGTAGATAGCCTGATATTTTCGATTAAGCATTTTCAAGCAAAAGTAAATGATAACATATTTTGTTCTAGCTCCGGCTTCAGGGACAAAACCTTGTATATCAAAAGGTAAAAATGAGTAAGAGTAAAGGTAAAAATGAGTAAGAGTGTCTCCAGTTTCATTCTGTTTGTTTTTCTAAAGCCCAACATTCGTTTGTTGCTTTATATGCTGCAGTTAGTGCTTTGTTCACGAGCACCACTGTGTTTTTGCCAAATTACTCATCTGGTAATATCAAAACCAATAGCATTTCGCCTGTTTCAGCTTGTTTGGCATTTTTTGAAGCGATTTGGCATTTTTTTACAAGTTGTTTGACATTTTTTGTTCCCTTGGACTTGGCAACCCTGGTTGTTAGCCCAGCGCTTTCAATTAAAATTGCAGAGAATCGGAATACTTTGATGACGCATTATCTCATGGAAATAACCTAAAATACCCAAATAACTACAAAATCGACATTTTTGCGCAATAGGCAAAGGTGCATTTTGCACTTGTGAAGCAATCAATGTTCGCCTGTAATCCCTGCAAAAGGAATTGCGTGCTGTTTGCTAGAATTGGTGCAAATGACATTGGTTGAGTGTGGGTTTTTGTATGGTAGATTAGGGTTGCCAGATGGCCGGTATTTCACCGGCCTGGCCGGTAGTTTACTGCTAATTTAGCAGAGGCCGGTAAGAAGCGGGTATTTTGAAAATCTGTGCCTGAAGCCGGTATTTTGAAAATAAATGCATTGGAGTAACTCCATAAAGAACTAACGCGGAACTTCTGAAATTATAATGAGTCTAGTAGTGAAACTTGTCAGGACAGTTCCTTCAGCGAAGTTCATTTAAGTCCAAAATGTAGCAAAGTATCATTACATGTAACTTAACAATACTCATAGTCTCTTAATTTATTTGTTTATGAGCAGACACGAAGTCTACAGTATGAACACACACACTGCAAAACGCAGGTTGATAAAAACAGACAAAACAGAATGTAGTACAAGGCATTGAAGCCGGCGGAATCACAGGGTTACAGACATTTTTTGCAATTGCATTGAAGACAGAACCATAGGGTTACAGACACATTCTTAACACTACTGTTAGCTAGCACGTAACACTTGTTACAGCACTACTGCGGAGTAGGGCGCTAATTCGTAAACTGGTCGAGTCTAGGTAACATGCGAAAGCATTGTGGCTTGACACGCCATCGATCAAACGGACACTGCAAAGTTATCTCTTTCTCTGTTCTTTGTTTAGTCATATTTACCATAATCCTTCGTCTTAACACTTTTAGAACCGCCTGGTTTCGGCGATTTTCGGAAAAAAACAGCAGTTTTCGGTTGCCTTACCAACGCCCTAGCTCCTCCGCCCGTTGCGCTAGAGAGCTGTTCAGCGGCTCAAACGGATCGGCCAGTCTAGTAGATTGCACTCGAAAAAATTTTTGCTTGAGGGGTGCGGGTTTTTTGTGAGTGACGTCATAAGTGTAGGGCTTTCTGGCCACCTTGGCCCACTTTGCCTGGCCCTGGGCGCCAACCGTTAGGTGGTAGTATTTCGCTGAAGTTTTTGCTGGAAACTAGGCTACAATCCAAGTCTTTTGATACTTTGGATGACCTAGGGTTTCGGGTTCAAAAGTGGTGATGTAAGTTAGTAAAAATATTTGACTAATTAGTTAATTAATTAATTTGTTTATTTTAGATCATAACTTTTGAACAAGAAACGCTAGAAAGTCGATCAAAGGCTCAAAAGACTCAGACTCGAGTCTAGTTTCCAATGAAAACTTCAGCGAAACACT
>JGI24021J15306_10012232_pt1 | contig 10655 bp, 9 predicted proteins | sample Ectturendosymbi1_FD_15306 | JGI IMG/M metagenome (IMG submission 15306) | reverse complement strand
GATCTTATTTATTTTTTTTTTTTCTTTTTTCCGATGCAACACAGGATTTAAATATTTTCGTTACTTACCGATAAACTCATAATATTAACTTTGTTTAGTCATAATACCAATAATATTAACTTATTTGCTCATAATACCAAACTACAGTTTTTCCTGATTTGGTTTCTCCGTTTGACCTGCGCCATCTCGCTGGCAGTGCGCGCCACCATTGGGTGTTTCGTGTCAGCGAGTAGTTACAGGTGGAGTTTCTCCTTCTTTTGGCAAAATAACAAAGTTGTTTATCAGAGACTGTATGCTCGAGTAGGAGATCATTTCGTGGCTAAGGTAATAACGGGGTATTGCAGATAAAGATGTTTTGTTCTGAATTTCCTGACGTCAACAAACCAACGCAATCCTCTGCAGGAACTTGCGACGGAACCGCGTACTCGCCCCCACGATGCGTCAACTGCCAATCAGGCTGGATCGGCAGCTCGTGCGCACTTCGCTGCATTCACGGAACGGAAATCCCGCCTTTCAGCGAAGTTTGCGTGTGCAGCAGCTCCTGCTACACTGGCGATACATGCGATGTGGAGTGCAGCGACAGAGGAAAGTGCACGAATGGAACATGCGTCTGTGATGAAGGTTCGTGATGAACAGCTGACCACCTTCTATCCTTTGTTTCTGTTCATGCGAAGCCTATACTTGCTTTTCACGTTCACGTGGGCTTCTGTTGCAAAGGTAGTTTTCCAACACTTGCGGCAAAACCACGAAGAAATCTGCCGTATGATCCACACGCTGGCATGTGTGAAACGCTTCTAACAAAGGAAGTTTCTGTGGAAGCCTCGTCACTTTTTTTCAGACCGAAATGCTGAAGTATATCACGTCAATATGTGATTAGCGCGAACACACGTGAAAATCCAGGTAGCGCCGCAAATTAAAGTCCATCATGATTCTAAACTAATATGCTATAGCTTTCTTGGTCGCTGGCTCTTCACAGAAAATAAGACAAACCGAACTAGTTCCATCTTTTTCTTGTTTCATATAAAGAAATCGAGAATCCCTTATCGTTGCAGAACCCTTCACTTTTTAAAACTCGTACCTACCTACTTTCTGCAAATATCGGCGAAAACGGCGCTGGTTTCCAAATAATCTGGAAAACGTTTTTTCGAAAATAAGCAGCGAGTCCTAGCAGTCGTTTAGAGAAAGACAGCTGTATAAAAAACTCCCGATTTTTTTACCGAAATTCATTTATACTAATTCTGCTTGCAGTGTTCCGTTGTGCAAAAAGAAACTTTTCGAAGGTGCGATGACCAACACTTCTCGTGGTGATCAAACCCCTCCTCAATCAAACTTTGTCACTTCTAACGCAGGATTCCAAGGAGCCTCGTGCGAAAGGTTGTACTGTCCTGGAACGCCATTAATGTGCAGTGGTCGTGGAACCTGTGCCCGAATCAACAACCAGTCTCTTTGTGTCTGCAATGCCGGCTTCGGTGGTTTGGACTGCTCCGAGCTCATCTGCCCAGGAACACCTTACTGCAATCTCAGAGGTGAACTAAGTTTAAAAGATTCTTTTAGCTTGTAGTTACTACCTGCGGCTGCTGGAAATGACCACGCGGATGAAAGTATGTTGTGTCAACACCGATAGGGAAATGTCAACGCGAGGTGGTTTTTGCCACACGTATCATTTCACATCATGTACGCCGAAGTACTGCACGATTGATGAACGTTATCAACAAGCTGAAGCATTGCGATGAAAGCAAAAGTCACATTTTGAAAAAATAAAAGGTTTCAAAGCTTGATCAGCTAGTGTGCAACTCCCACGCGTCCGATGCAAGAAGAAACATTATGTCTCTTGAAAACCTTTTCAGCTATATTTTACGTCAAATACTGTAGAGTCGAGATGGAAAAATATGTGGGTTGTATCATGTTACGCAAATTTATTAGGACAGCTTCTTGCAGGCAAAGCATATCATTGTTAGGGTGTTAATGCAATTTCCCAGAATTAAAGGCTTTGTATGTAATACTATTCCCAGGTGACTGCCTTGTCGTCGACGACAGCCCTCAATGTGTGTGCGAACGACGATTCTCTGGCGCGGCCTGCGAGAGATGCCGAACCAGCTACACTGGTCCGGATTGCGAAAGATGCATCAGCGGACGCATCGGCTTCAGCAGCGCGTGCGAGGTACGCTCTTTGGTTTAGTTCTCTATCAGTGGAAAATCACGAAAAGGAGGCGAAAGGAAATGCAAAGCAGTGTAAATGCACCCAGCGATGAAACACGTTTTTCTGTGGGAAGTATCGTTTCTGCAACACGTTTAACATCTGTAACTGCTTTGCAAAACGTCTCCTGAATTATCTTCATGGTCAAAAACCTTCATAGAACTAATTTTTCGCTTGTTTGTTTCCTGGGATTCGCTGCTTGCACAACGCATGGCGCTCATCTTATTTTCAATGCATCTTTCAAATCATTTTATGGAATTCACACCACGCTAAAACAAAACAAGGTACTTGCGGCGTGATTGGTTGACCTGTTTTCTCTGTGATTGGATGAATTTTTCTCGTTTTTTATTATTATTACAGTATAATTAGAACAGTGAGTTGCAAAAAATACACATATTTTAACAGGTGCCGTGTTACCATGGTTACGGGCCGGAAGGCAATGACACCACTTGTGTGTGCTACAAAGACGAAGTGAATGGACACTGGGTTGGGAGCACGTGTGACACGTGAGTTACGGTTGCAATATATCTTGGATATTAATTGCATGTTGCTTGTGAACTATCAGCATCACCCACAGCGTTTGAATGCTTGCGAGATGAATACGAATGGCGATCGAATCGAACGGCCTGCTTTTAACTCAAAGAAAGATCCAACGCAGCACTGGTGTAAGAGGCGGGGTGCAGGGGATGCAACCGCACCCCCAAAAGTTTTGATTTGGTGAAAATCCGGGCAAAACCCCATAAAATCCGGACAAAATCTCTTAGAACCTGGTAAAACTCCCTGTAAATCTGAGAAAAAATGGCGCCCAACATGCTTTGATTTGAACATAATGGCGCCCGAATTGACATGAAGAGCTTTTCTTGGAGGTCACTTTTTTCTTTCAAGTATTTTTCGGGCACGTTTGAAAGAATCCGGGCAAAATTCCTTCGCACCCCCAAAAATTTGCCTGCTCCTACAACTACGCAACGTAGTCTTGTAGTGGATGCAGGGTATCTGGTGAAACATCAGACGTTCAGTGGGACAGTCATACAAAAACCAAGCGTACCTACCCCTAAGTTTTGTTGCTGAAATTCGTGACCAGACAGACNTGAATTTTATGCAAAATCTTTTCCTTCGTGGCAGTTGCAAGCTCGGATGGGAAGCACCTTACTGTAGAACCTGCGATCGTNACTACATTGGCGAAGGACACTGCACTATCGAGTGCNTCACTGGACAAGGTATTTACAAACGGCCAGATGAAGGAAGTGGTGGAACCAGAACTATCCAGGTAGAACAAGATCAATCAGCTTAAAACATTCTGGCAATAGTGTAGCTTACCTATATTTTTACTTTCTTTTCAATTAATCGAAATTTTCGTTTGGGCAAATTTGTTTTTAGATTCAACTAATGAAGTACAAGTAAGCACTAAAAATATATTTTGTTACGAAAACCTGTTTGAACTTGACTATGTCAGCAGGAAACCAAACGGTTTACTTTATGATTGTGCGGTTTAATCATCACCACTGTTTTGAATAACGTAATCTTAGCGCCATTGTGTGATGTTGCTTCGTCCCATAGTTTAAAACAGTGTCACAAACGTGGGAAACAGCCATCTTGCTATATGTTTAACCTAGATGTTAATCAGACGCGTAATTATATTTTGACAAAACCATCTGACCNTAATTTTTTTATTTGTGCTGAGATTTTTGCGTGTTTCTTCCATGCTGAACAACGCAAGGTCTTTGTAAACAATACATGCAAATCAAGTGACGGCAAAATTTTTCCATACTTTTGAAGCTGTAATTTGTTTACTGCAGCCAATCGTCAACTGTGTTACCCCGAAACCTGTCAATGATACCGCAAGTAACGGTATCGTTTGGTTCGGTTACAACAACTTCAATCCTCACATCGTCGACGTCACGAAAGGAGCTGACAACCATTTTTCTGCCATAAGCGGTGGTGAGGGACGAATCCGTGTTGATGTGGGTCAGCCAACCCGCTTCTATCCTGGAAAACACGATTATGTCTTCAGTGTCAGGTGAGGTTTTGCTTCAATATCAAGCTTTGCTTTTTGCATCTGTATAGATAGTGTACTGTACAAACGTGTGGTGTTCTCCGTCAGATACTTGCGCATTCTGTTTTTCTTTATTTATTTAAAAAGGTTTTCATTCTGTTTTTACTTTCAGCTTAAGCGATGAATCAATATTTACCTGGCTTGTGAAGAACCCTTACAGCACACATGCCGCGTTGGCGGCAAGCACAAGCAGCGGCATGCTTCCGCAGTGCAGCGAAGGACAAGATGCCATTCAGGTGAGGATTTTGCAAATACGAGAGGGATCAAAAATTCGGTTCTATCGTCAAAGGAAATGTTGCTGGGATAAGAGTTCAGAAATCGTGGATGCACTAATAGTTTTTCGTGCACTGCAATCCGGATTTGGCTTTCGACTAACTTGTCACTGAATTTACTTTGCAAAAGACTGCGTTAGTGTCATGGGCGCAATTAGGTGGGGACACGGGAGACGCGCCCCCCCACTTTTTCAGACAGTGGGGACATAATACGCTATGTACCCAACATTTTTCTCTTTAGGTTTCCTAATATATTGGTTTCACACCAAGCTGTCCCCCTCACATTTTACAACAAAATTGCGCTCATGGTTAGCGTTATGTCCCAAGCACACTATTTGCGTTTGCTTCCAACGGCAAAAAACTCGAATCGTGTCTGTTAAACGTTGAACACATGTTTCGCGATATCAGCTGAAACATATTCGCAAAAAATCTAATCGAGTGTTCAGTCACTGCGCCACGAGAACATATGTCTGGTGTTTTTGCCGCAATAGACATTTCCTCTACGTAGACAATTAAAACCTCTAGATTCGCTGCAAGCTTTCCGAGAAATCAAACGACTGGGCTATATTTTCATGACTTTGCGATTATTCGGAGTTTTACATATCTGTGTTCAAGTAATTAGTTTCCACTTGCACTATTTGAATAAGATTTCAGGACTGGGGATACGTAGTCTTTCCTATTACAAATGTGCTCGTTGATTGGACTACGTTACCTTTGTGGGGTCTAATTCCTTCACGTAGGTTGCAGCAGCCCAGTGACAAAAATAAATAATATTTCAAGTGGAAAACTATGCCATAAGTTACGGTAGTCGTGCAGCCTGTTACTTCAAGTAAAAATGCCCGTTCGTGACGATGAAAGCAAAAACCGTTTCGATGTGTAAGCTTTAAGCGTACCAGGAACCTGATACAGTGAATTAGAATCGCATGAAAATTTGTACGAGGAGGCGAATGCAGCTGTTTAATTAGAAACCGAAACCTCATCTCATTTGTGTTCTTCGCAGGTCGGAGGTCCTTATTCGGACCCTGCTGATGATCCAGGCTACTGTTCCTGTCTCCATGGTTACTGGGGAGAGCGATGCGGGAGGGAGTGCCCAGGGGGCGGTTCGAATCCTTGTTACGGACACGGCGATTGCGACGCCCGCAGCGGTGTCTGCGTTTGCAGAGCTAACTTCCAGCAGGAGACCAACTGTCGAACGTGCGAAGTGGGATGGACTGGAAATAGGTGTAACGTTGCTATTTGCCCAGGTATTATTAGCTGCCTTTTGAGATTTTTGGGTTGGGTGAAAAACTCAGCAAGTATTTTAAAGTTATTGAAATGATCATGGGATTAAAAATAGTTATAACAACTTTTCAGGATATCTTAGATACAGTAGTCCCCACGTATTAAGCCCATCCGCTTAATAAGCCCAACACTGTTCGGTCCGCAATTACTCCATTTATTCCTGTAATTAAAAAAACGCTTTACAATCCCAAAACCCCGCTTAATAAGCCCAATTTTCGAACAGATTTTCTTAAAACTGGGTGAAAAAGCGTCGCAACTGACACTTTTTAGTCTTGCTTTCAACGGTTTCACACTTCGTTACGCTGCTGACCTAGTTCTTAATTGAACTGTTTCGTCACAAATCGTAAATTTTGTGCCGTAATCGACAGGCAAGACAACTGGTGCTCTTTAGATTTTATTTTCAAAATGGTGAAGCGACGTGCAGACATAGCCTTATCTAAGAAGCTTGAGATTTTAAAAAATTACCTAGCACTGCCAAAATGCTGCCGCCGAACAACTCAACATCTTTCTCGACAAAATGCATGAATTTGAAAAATTTAACGGCCATGCTCGACAGTTTCTACGCCACCAACAACCAATGAGGTAACTCAGTCTTGATGTTTTTGCACGAAAATTAATATTGTTTTGTCGTAATAAAAAAATTGCTCGTTACCTGTAACTGTTGTATACAGTGCTAATAGATTTAGCAACTTTTAGCGATAGAACAGCGGGCCATAATCATTTATGCGCATGAGGACGGCGAAAATTTGTCCCCCAGTTAATAAGCCCACCCGCTTAATAGGCCCAAAATCGTCCGGTCCCGAGGTGGGCTTAATAAGCGGGGACTACTGTACTACTATTTTTATCTGTTTTTTGCAAAAACATGGTGACATCAATATATTTTTCTGGTCTAGAATTCTTTTTAGAAACATGGATATAAAAACGACGAAAGTGTGAAAACGATTTAAGAGTTGCCTTAACAGGTTCGTCAAAACTGAACAAAACATCGACTGTCACATATCAGGCGTCTTTATCTTTTTTAACTCTGCTGATGAAGCTAATAGCGTAATTGACAAGACGTCATCGCGCCTTTATCGTTTTAAAATCTCGTACTGCCCGATACGTTTCTTGGGTCATTGGCAAAAATCAGGTTGTTGCCATTGTTCTCAAGTCCGATGCACAGCTTTCAAACAATGCAAATGCAACATGTGTTCATGTGCCTTGCTACTTCTAGGCCGGCATGAGGTCTGCCTTGTTGAAGGCACTAACCTTACTCAACCCAAATCCGAGTTTGCTGCTTTTGCTTACTCCGCATCGCACTTCAGTACATTCGATGGATCGCTGGCGAACATGCGTGGGAGGGGAGATTATGTGTTGTTCGAATCAGAGGGCACCTCCATTCAGGTGAGTCAAATTTTTCCAGTAACCACCGTAGTTTCAGTTCGGAAGGAAAACTGTTTGAAACTTATTCGTTCCCAATGTTTCCAGGTGCGTATGGTACCATGCGGCAGGCTGAGGGCGTCATGCATATCATCCGTTGCGGTTGAAGATGCTGATAAGAACGTCGTCGTCGTTGAAGCTGGGTAATGTTTTGTTTTTGTGATATTTTTATTCTTGTGAAGAAGTACTTATCGAGTCAAATGCAGGCCGAGTGCTAGAAATAGACTTTTTGATGCCGAAAACAAATGGGGTTTATCGTGAGTTTTGGCATGATTTCTTTAAATGTACATAATTTCGTTCACCTGAACTTTTCTTTCAGTTTCTATTTTAGCTTCAAAATAGGAGAATTGTCGAAAATACCTGTTGTTTCGTGTGTTTTATAAATTCGTCGAGAATAAATTTTTCGCATAATCAGAATAACGTTTTATCTACAAAATCTTTTTGCGTGCAGCTACGATGACTCTGACGTCGACGGTTCAATCTGTTTCAATGGGGACGTTCTCAATGTTGTTGGTGGTGCCAACACTGAAGGCTTCGTGATCAGCCAACCAGCTGCTGAAAGATACATTATCGAAAAACAGTACAGTGCAAACGTCTCGTCGAACACTTCTTCATATCAATTCAGGTTGTTTGTTTGTTTGTTTTTGTCAAAATTTGTAATTATACTGTTTTGGGCGAACATTGCTTTTTTAACCAAGTGTTCAATCCAGTTTTCACTTTTTACTGGAAATTGCAACAAAGCAATGAACCATCGGTGACTGCTGTTTGCTGCGTTTTTAATTTTTATTTAACTACTTCAATTCTTTATAGCTCCGTCCTGAGAGTAGAAATCATGAATGCTGACTTTTTGCTTGATCGAAATCTTAGATTGTAAAAAGGTATTTATCTTTTTCAGGCTTGAAATTGATATTGTTGGACAGCACTTGCATCTGCTATTGAAGGCGCAGAGAGCTGCCTGCGAGAGGTCTAATGGAATACTTGGCTCGTGCAATGGTAACAGCACTGATGATTTCCAAGCAGGAAATGCTGGACAAGTAAGTAACATGCAAATAAATAGAAGTTCCTCGATTTTCTGTGCATCTGACTGCACACACATCAGTGACGTTTAACGTTGGATTTCCAAATTACTGGCAAGCATGTCTCCCTGACTGATGAGAAATTAGCAAAGTAGTATTTTCAATGGTAAATTGATAAGCGGCATTATTCATTTAGTGATTTTAATTTAAAACGTCTGGATTTATTTTGGATGGTGCTCATATTCTTTTCTTGGCTGAAAACACAGGACTTTAAAGCAACTGAGCGAAAGTATGAAATCTTGGCCAGAAGTTTTATTCGCATCTTGCCACGTTTTCAAAAATAAAAAAAGAAATTTTGCGTGTGTAAGACTTTTCAGGTACTTTTGTTCCGCAAAACTCACGGAAATGTTCCGATTTTTTCGTTTATTTACGTGCATTTCCAGAACGCAACCGTGGAAACAGAAGTAAGTGACGAAGTGGAACGGTTTACTGACTTGTGGAAAGCCACGTCTGCTGGTAAAGATAATCTCTTCGCGAAGACGTGCAGCAAAGCGTATCGCGATTTATCCCAGAATGGATCTGACTACTGTCTCCTCCTCAGTGGGACAATGATCACTTCAAAGGCGATGCGTTCCATTCCTGATTACCACATCACTCTTGAAATGGACATCAAGTTATCGAAAGATAAATCCGCTTCCGGTTGTTCGAATATTTTCAGCTACGAATGCGAAGAAAGGAAAACTGTGTCTTTGCGTGCTTGCACGTCAAATGTGGCCAATGAAATGTCGCTACGTGTCAGCTACAGCTTGCAGAGCAAGAATGAGATAAGCGGGCAAGATTATGTTGTGGATCAATCAGTTCCGTTCAGCTTGTTGACGGATGTTTTCTACCGCATCGCCTTCACTTGGAACAAGAACGACCGCGTTGTGCAGGTTACTTTGTTACGCTTAATAGTTTAAATCGCTTACGTTTCTTCCTTTCGCTGAAGTGTTTGAAAATGCGACTGCGCAATTAACATCAATTCAGCTGCGTACCGCTTACCCAAAAAATAAATCTTGGCAGCCTAAGGTAAACACATGTTTGAAAGATTATTTGTAGAAGGTTTTTATCTGTAGAAGGTTTGCACGAAACAGTTGGATTTGCTTGCAACCCTGCGATTTTTAATTAAATATGTCAGGTGTCTGTGATGAAGAAAACCAAAATTGCAACCAAAAAGTTAATAGCAACGAGTATGTGGAAGAACAAAAGGGTTTCTTGGTCCGAACTTACTTTGCATGGCGTTGACAACAGTTAGTGCAAACCCACAAGGGGCAATTGTTGACCCTTCACGTGTGGAACATGATTCAACATGTTAGAACACGATCATTAAAACATGAAAATTGAAACGTCTGATGTTTTTTTATTCTCATCAAATCAATTTGTGATCTTTGATGTCATTGTTTTTCCTCTTGCTGCATTCGTGTTATTTCGTGATTTGAGTCGCAAAAATCCATGAATGAACCCAAACCTCATGAAGATACGTCTGCCCGTGGCTGTGAGTAGTTCTGGGTCTTAAGGTCAATGCTTGTAGAACTTACTCTTCTTGTCTGTCAGGTAATGGCATTCGATGATCCTGACGCAATTGGATCTTTTGGAAGAGTATCATTCGCGTCTATTGACGACAACATCTTCGCACCCGGCGGCACCTTTAGTTTGGGACAGTGGCACAGTCCGGCCGACGTCACTGCGAACAAAATAACCATGTGGATCGGTCAACTGCGTCTGTGGAAAGATGAACAAAGCAGGGATACGCTCAAAGCGAACATGAAACAAAGGGTGTCGACGTCGGATCCTCAGCTTTCAAGTTTGTGGACGTTAGCGCAAGGTAACTCAAAAACTGAAAGCTCAAAAGTGTCGAAGGCGATAAAAACAGCGACCTTACATTGGTTGTTGAGGCTTCTGGCAATGGTTGGTGATTTCATCACAAGCGTATAAATCGAAACAAGTTGTGCTTTTGAGGAATGATAAGCGGCAGCAGATTTTGTTTCAGGATTGAAATAAGTTTGTTTTTTTCAGGTCAGGGTAGGATTGTGTTCGACGAAATAAGAGGCACAGATTTACACATGGCCGGTGTGGGCAGACCACGACCCGTGTGGACCCTGTGCTCCAAGGGCAATTTCATGACTGGAGTGCAGCCTGATGAAGCCACGACTACCAATGTCACTCTCGTTGAAAGCGTTTGCCGGAGATTAATCCACAGTCAAGTAATGCGGGACCAGTGCGGCGCTCTGGGTGACGCGGTCGCGCAGTACTTCTACAGCAGTTGCGTTGACGACGCCGTTAAAATGAACACAATGACTCAGATCGCTTACGCCGTACAAGCCTATGCTGACTTCTGTCAGCATGCACTTTGCTTGAGCGCGTGGCCTGCCACATCT
>JGI24021J15306_10012228_pt1 | contig 10657 bp, 9 predicted proteins | sample Ectturendosymbi1_FD_15306 | JGI IMG/M metagenome (IMG submission 15306) | reverse complement strand
TTTGATTTCAGACAAGGGGTACGAGAAAATTTAACGAAAGCTCAGGGGGTACGAGTGGGTAGAAAGGTTAAGAACCACTGAACTAAGGGGATTGTTTAGGTGGTACGCCATGCCAAGTCCGTTTGATAATAACATCTGTGCAGTTCTTGCATTTGAGAAAAGCATGGTGCACACAGAATTTTAAGGTAGCCGGCTGCATCACAGAGCGGCTCGCCTAATTCCAGATAAACATGAATGCATACACTTTGTACAGCTCCACACAGTGGGGGATGCCGCTATGGATTTCTATAATTAGATGAGCTTTCTGCATTGTGGCTGTACACCTGCATGATACTAATTTTCTACAGTACTCCCATGTTCTTCTGTGATGCGACTATGTGTATTTATGACGATTCAACTGCATTTGAAACAAAGGAAAATTACTTATGGGAGGCATGATGGTGAAAATATTAAGAACCACTGTTTAGATGATTAACAAGTTTTTGTGAAATTACTAATGTACGTGTTTCCCACTCTAATCAAGAAGAAACAAACTGTAACCACTTTATTTATTGCCATCTTACTGTAGAACCTTGGTTTATTAATCCAATTATCTTTTAATTCTAGTTCGTTCTTTGTTTCAGGAAGTGTTGATGCAACTTCCATCACTGTTACAAACACATTTTGTGTACCACACACAGAATCAGAAGATGAAGTTGCTTTTGATATGGAATTTGCTCGAAATATGTTTGAGTTACATAGGAAAGTAAATCCATCGGAAACTATTGTTGGATGGTGAGAATTAGAGTATAATATATGGTTAATTTTGGTGTGTGCATGCACGGTTCATTTGTGCATGTTTATAACAGTTATTATTCCTAACAATTAATCAGAATTTTTGCAAAAAAATGATCACAGTTCCAAGTGTCACTAGCATTGTATTTATGCTTCCATTCAAATTTAGTTTTACATTTGTCCATTCTCCAACATGAAGTTTTTTATGCAAGAGTTACACTATTTGTTGCAATCCATGGATGCTGTAGTGCTTGGACCTGATTTAACTGCTTATTATCAATATTGGTTATTAAATATTATCTTTGTATATGAGTAGGATCAATAAAATAAAACCTCATACAAAGTGAAATTGCTAGTAGTTTGCACTACAATAGTAAAGCAAGAATTATTGAATGCATTATTTTAGTCAAATATACATTTTCAGTCACTTTAGGCAAGAGATATAATTTACCGATATTTAAACATACTTCTGTTTTGCCAACATGATTGTAAATCTTCCCACATAGAAATGTAGCTTTCAGACTTCTTTACCATTCCATTCGTTTTTTCAGCTATTTCCTATTATGACCATAACGAAAACAAGTTTTGATGTGTCACTGCTCTTATTGCTACCCATGAAGTCCGGCACGGGTCACTTTTTTGACTCGACTTTGCAGCTCCATAACTTGCCAGCTGATGGAGCTAGAGAGCTGTTCGAACCATCTACAGATTTGAGAAGTCTTCTGCTTTAGATTAAAAATTTTTTTCGTTGTGCGCGACGTTAAAATGGAGGTATGTTTTCCCGCCTTTGCGGCTGAGGTGACCTGGGCGCCAACCCATCAAGCCATTTTTTATTCTAGGCTATCATCTGAGTCTTTAGAGCCCTTGATTCAAAACAAAAACTGGGAAAAATTAAAGTCCCACAAACGCTAACCCTGGGTGTTTTTCACGCTGTGGCCATAACTCGCCAGCAGATTGAGCTGGAGAGCTGTTCAAACCCTCTATAGATGGGAAAAGTCTTGTAGTTTGCAAGTAAAAAATTGTTTCAATTTTGGATGTCGTTTTTGTTTATGTTTACATGATGGAAGTATGTTTATGCATATTTTGTTTACATTTGGATGACGTCATCATCCCCTGGGAGCCGACCAAATGAGCCCATTTCATGGCTCAAAGTTTGATTGGACTCTAAACTATAATACGAGTCTTTAGAGGGTTTGATTAACTTTCTGGCATTTCTGATTCCAGAATTACGGGCCAAACTACTTCGAAATAATTAGTGAAATCCTCGCAAATTCCTTAGGGAATTCCTTAACTATATAGATTTTCCGGCATAACTTTTGAACTAGAAATACTAGAAACTCGATCAAGGACTCTAAAGGCTCGTATTATAGCCTAAAATCCAATAAAGCTTTGAGCCACAAAATCGGCTCATTGGATCGGCCGATGACATCATCAAACAAACTGCAAAACATACCCCGCTCATGACGTCATCGGCCAATAGCCCAATACTCAAAAACACATCACGAGTCTTTGGAACAGAGGTTCTCAACCTGGGGTAAGTTTACCCTTTGGGGGTAAATCTAATGATGCTGTTGTACATTTTTCTACAGTGCTAGTAGGTAAACCAAAATCGGGGGGTAAATTTTATGTTAAGAAGCGGGCAAGGGGTAAACGGGAGAAAAAAGGTTGAGAACCCCTGCTTTAGAGGATTTGAACAGCTCTCGAGCTCAATCTGCTGGTGAGTAATGGCTGGCCAAAGTTCTCCCTGAGAGGGCAAATTATGTCTTTCGTGACACTTCGGTTTATCTCAAAAACTGGACTTTGAGCCATAATTATGGCTCCAGATATGCTAGAAAGTCAGTCAAGGGCTCTGAAGATGCGGACCATAGGTCATAGTCTAGTTTCCAAAAAATAACATGAACCAAAAATGGTACGTTGGGTTGGCGCCCAGGGTCAGGTAAACTTGGCCAAAAAGGCGAAAACGTGTCCCCATTGTGACGTACGTTATCCACAGGAAACCCCAAACCCAAAATGAAAAAAATATTTTTTAAAATCTGAACTAGAAGAGTTGCTGAATCCGTAGATGGTTTGAACAGCTCTCTAGCTCAATCGGCTGACGGGTTTTATGGTGTTGCAAAGCTCTGCAAATAAGTGGTCGGCCCGGGACTGAGGGGGTTAAGCGTTGCATGATCGTACTTCCTTTTATGTTTTGGAACTTGAAGTGCTAAACTTTGAATTGGATTACAACAATATTTGCACATCTGTTCAGGTACGCCACTGGTCAAGATATCACGGAGCATTCTGTTCTAATCCATGAGTATTACAGTCGCGAGAGTAAATGTCCCATACATTTGACGGTGGACACGGAACTGCGTGGTGGAGAAATAAACTTCAAAGCGTATATCAGGTGAATAACATCAAAAATTTCGATCCTTGACCGGTATTTCGCCATTAAAANNTTAAACATATCTTGCTACTGCCATTGCGTTTGAAAATCGCTACCGTTTTCGACTGAAAATAAGGACTTTGAAGGTTGTAACTTTTCCGNGTCGATAATANCGCTGTCTCTGTTAGGCGTTGCAATTTGCAACAAATATCTTTGTTTGCGACAAAACATNTATTTGAAACTGGANGAACACCATGCCCGGCTTGGATGTGTAGAAAAATTGCACCCGAACCACGGTATACGTGTCGGTGGCAAGGTCGACTTTAAAGCATTAAAAATGAATGGTTTTGATTTACCCTGCTACTTGTTTGGCTGTGGCACTTTGTCGCAGCAATTTGCGTAACGGATAATCTCTTGGTGGAAGAGATCAGCACCTATCTGTGCAAAAGCATCAACGATGGAAAAAGTTTTGCTCGTAGTCTGTCACCGTTTACTGGCTGTGTTTCGTCTAATTGAGAATGTTCATTCCGTTTTAGCACAAGCATTGGCGTTCCTGGAAAGACACAAGGCATGATGTTTACTCCTGTGCCAGCGGCTGTCCAGTTTTACGGCACTGAGCGAGTGGGAGTGGATAGAATACAAACAGTAAGCAACATTTAGCCAAGCCGAACCAATTTCATAGACCTCGACAAGGGCGTCGTAAGGATTTTTCCAGGGGGCCACTAGGGGATTTTTCCAAAATTTTTCTAGGGGGGTCCAAAAGTGGTGAAATTTGTTTTTTCCGCTCGAAATCAAGAAAACAACGTTTTTTGCTGAAATTTTCAAAATCCAGGAGGGGGCTTGGTCACCCCTTCCGACGCCTATGGCCCTCGACGTCTTAACACAGTGGTTCTCAAATCAGGGTATGCAAAGGTACTCACACGGAGTTTGTTTCTTCATAAGAAATTTCAACGTGAAAGTACAGTACAATCATTATAGGTCCATTTCTAATTATTTTGCTGACGATTACAGTCAAGGGGTAGGCCTACTTGTTATGCAAATGTTGACCAAAAGATACATCACTTAAAAGGTTGAGAACCACTGTCTTAACACATTAGCATTATAGCAAGCAGTGTGAATTTAGTATGTACTAAGAAATAACATTCGCTATGTATGTGAAAAATTTAATCAAATCTGATGATCTGGAGAGAAGATACTCCTCACCAAAGCAGCTATTGGCTTGAGGAGCTCGTTGACACTTCCTACTTCCAGTACCACCGACCTGAGCACCTTGGTGTGTCTTTGTGTATAACATGCTGCTTTCGACGGCCCAGCAACTTGTCAGTAGCCAGTGCTTGATGTTCGTTATTACTCTGCAGGGTGTGCAAAAAGCTCCGACCCGAAACAACTTGGTGGCGCTGCCAACCGAATACGACAATGTTATTGAAGCGACCAGCAACCTGTCAGCCATACTGGAGAAAGTTTTGAAACATGTGAACAGTGTCTTGGTACGTTGTGTTGCTGAATGCCAGCTGGAATACAAGACTAAAAGCTTGTTAAATTGTTCGGTGCATACGCATGTAGTGGTGAAAATACTAAAATGTGCAATACGTACGCATATCGTACGATGTTCGCAACATCATATTTGCTGTGATTTGAGTGCCTGCTTCCGTTAAAACCCCCTTCAAAATCATTGCCTCGGATCCTCAATTTCTCGGAACACTGTGCACACGGAGCTTGCCGTTACGGGTGTTTCAAAGAAATAATGTGTGTTGTCTGATACTGAGCAAAAAGGAGCTTCTTTAAACTAGGGTTGACTCCAGGTCAATAGCGTCACTCGGGCTCGTCACGCGTTTTATAATGACTGACACTGAAGCCAACCTTTCGAGGTCACTGAAATTTCCATTTGCTTTTATTGTGACTGGCACTGTTGTTGCTCTGTGATGTTGGTTATTTAACAGTGAATGAAAAGTTCTCACGAGAACGCATCCATTGTTGCGTAACCTACGTAATAGAGCATTGATAACGCCAGTTAGTCCTCTGCGCACTAGACTCATACATACTAGCCAGAGTTACTGGACAATTTATCGTTCATTTGAAATTATTCTCAAATGTGATTTTGTCCATTGGTTTGGAAGTCAAATCCACTGCTTAAAAAAGATTCAATCTGATACGAATTATATTTTTATAAATCCTTGATTGCAGAGGGCAGCTCGGGCTCTAACGGTTGAACCCGCGTGATCCTCTGCGTACCAAAGTGGCCGTGGATCCGGAGTCGACTCGGAAGAATTCTGCGTTTTTCTTTCGCACCCGCAGTCACTTTTCGATTTCTGCAGTAGCAGGAGTCTGCGTGGTCATTTCTTAGGTAAAAACATGGGTAAATGTCGGTTGGATCGATGTCAGCCGGAGTCGATCCCCAAATGTGAAAAATTTCCGGAACAGGATTCAGAAATTTTGGAACAGGAGCGGCGTCGGACAAAGTAACCCCGGCCACCTCTGCTGCGTACTAGGCTCTTTCATACTAGCCTGAATTAACTGGGCGATTTATCGTCGGTTTGAAAGTATGGTCGGATGGGAGTGTTGCGATCGGAAAAGCCCGAGCGGCATATGCGCAAAGCTTCGCACTGTGGCAGCAAGCAACAAAAGAGTTCACACGTCATGATCACTCTATTATTGCTTGTTCACACCACGTTCATATAGTGTTTTTCTTGGCGTACATCCCGTTCGTGGTGGATCACACAATCAACGCAACGCCACCGGAGAGGTTGCAACAGGAGCTGTCCACAGATTGGAATTCAGATCCAATGTCCTGTGCAAATCCTTTGCTTCAAAAGAAAACATCCAATCTGATATGAATTATATTTCAAAAAACACTTATCGATAATTGCAGAGCAAGGTTGTGGAGCCGGAACTCAAATTTCGGGCTTCAGATCCAGGCATCTAAACTTTATGGTCCAATAAAAACTAAAAACTATTTTATTTGTACAACTCGCTTGCCCAACAAATTATGTCTGTTGAACGGTAACCAAAATTTCAGGATCTGGCTCCATATGTCCAAAATTGCTTGGGCTCTGCTCTGCAGCCTTGTTGCAAATGGCAGCTCGGACTATACTGAATGAGCCCGGGTATAGCGCGAGTGAACGAAGTTTAGAGAGCGCCTAGTACGAACCATATTTTTTGATTCAGGACACCTGCAAGACAACGCGAAAGGCCAGACATGGAACAAAATTATATGAATAGCGACAAGGCCCAATAAAAAAATCCCGAGTTACAGCCTTAACCAGTGAAGTGGGTAGTGGCACAAATGTACAAAGCAAGCAAGCTGACGTTCTACAATGTAAATCGTAATCGAAGACGACCGAGTCGCCACTACTAGTTTTGCAGTGTCGAGAGGATCGACATCGCCTTGAACTAGGGCGGTGGTGTATAATAGTTTCGTGGAAGTGTTCGAAACGCACAAGAATGCATTATATTATTACAGACGGGAACCGCCCCCATGGACAGCAAGCTGGGGAGGTTTTTAATGGACTTGGTCAGCACTGTTCCGCACATGGAGGAGGATGAGTTCGACGCAATGCTCAACAACACTATTAACGTAATACCTCCAAGGCTTTGCTTGTGTACCTCGTCTCCGCACGAATCTATTTACTCGCCAGTCTAACCTCTTTGTTATGCGCAGGACGTTTTGATGGTGCGCTACTTGACGAACGTTGTCAAAAGCCAAGTCGCTCTGAACGAGAAGCTGATCAACACGTCAACCATCCAACCAACGTGACGTCAAGAGGCCAGTCTCGTCTGATAAAATAAGTTTGCGGTGACGTGGAGATGTTATTTTCGCCCAGGGTCGATGCTTTTGTTGCAACGGAATAAAGCGCTTGTCGCATGTTCTAGTGCGTTGGTGCGGTGTATTTCAGAGCGAAAACGAGGGTGAAAATCACAGTATGTAACGATAGTAACAGGCGAACTCTACTGCAGTGCAAAATTTTCGTACACAGTGAAACATACAAACTAATGTGCAGAATATAAAACTATAAACATGATTAGAGAACGTACAAGTACAACGTCAGACATTACGCGTAATTAGAGGCTGCAATGTTACCATGCATTTAATATGTTGTTACCTTCGGTTAAATGTTTAGTATTTGCAGGAACAAAATATGAAACGTATTCAGCACCAGCGGAGAAACATTACTTTTTGATCAATGGCGAGATCTACAATAGCAGTTAGTGGCTGCACAAATAGGTTTACATCAGCGAACAGTTCTCAAGAACTTGACAAGTGAGAAAGCACGCCAGGTCTCAGTGCAGCTGGAACCAAACAAATGGCTTCAACGGTTCACAACAGGCGATTGCGAGTAACCAAGCTGCTAAAGTCGTAGTACGAAGTGACACGGACAAATCAACAGGTGAAGTGAACTGTTAGCGCCTAAAAAGCATTTGTGTTGAATGAAGTGCAGGGCGGCGCATTATCAGAGGCTTTCATCGACAACTGTTCATGACTATGAAGTTAAGCAATGTCTCTACGCTTGGAAGTGAGTATCCGTTCAAAGGTTGGTTTGCACTCGAGGGATCGAAGCTGCAATTCCACGACGAAATTCCACAAAACGTAACTTGCGCTATGATCGCACGAACAAGTGGTCCCAGCTTATCACAGCCCGAATGTAAATTTTGTCTTGCAGCTGGAGTGATCGGAATTGGGCGGGCTTCAGTCGTACGACGAAATGGCACTAGCTATATGCGCCAAATACAAGGACAACAAGCCACTGGCTCATAGCACAATCCTGTTCTTCTTCGGACGTCGAGGACTGATCGTGGCCAAACTCTGTTGATGATCCAAAATGGCACAGTTACAGCGAAATATCCTGGAAATAAAATATCTCGCTTTCAGTGCTACATCAGGCAGGGAGTTTCGATAAAGACATCTTAAGCATGATTGCACAAAGGCTTACATAAAGTATGCAACGCAAATTTTGACTGCTGTTCTATGACAGTAAACGTGATGTTGGCGAAATAACACGTACAGTATGATCAGCATCTGACAGCCTGTTTTCAGTTTTTCTACATCGTCATGCATTCATCAAACCAAAACCACATCGCTCATGAAATAAGTAACGGGTGTTTTCAAAAAAAGGAAAGAATACAGTCTCGTGCTTTTAATAAAAATGCAACGATGAGCGTTTTCAAAACGTTTTTATAACATTTGCATGTCTGGAAAAATTGACCTCAGATACTTAGCGACAAAACCGACTGGAGAATCAAGCCGGGAAGAGTAAAAAATGACTAAGAGGCTGCTCTTGTTAATTTCATCGACGATAACGGTAAATGAATCCCTAATGACAGTGGGCAATGTAACAAATAGAAAAAAATACTTTTCTACAACTTTCCAGTGTTTGATCATGGTGAAAGCGACGTAATGAAATTTTTGGCAGGATTCTTGGCGACATTTTACTTCGATTATGTGACATTAAATACAAGAAAAGGTAACAGAGGTATCCGGACTACACTACAGGTACCTGGACAATCGCCACCCCAGAGGTGTTGTGGGGCGGGAACGTATTTCCAAACTTTCTTCGTGATTTCGTTTCTGGTGCAATGGACGTGAATAATTCATGGAAAAAGCGCGCTGTTCATAATGGCTACTTTTTTAGGTGCGCTTCTATGTTAGCACCACATGCAGTGGCGTATCTATGCAAAGTGGCGCCCGTGGCAAAGTTTAAATGTGCGCCCTTTCTAATAATTTAAACATTAAATATAGGGAAAATTTTTACGAAAGATCAACCATGAAGAAAATTAATGTTTTGAAGAGGAAAGTAGGCTACAGTATTAGGTTTTTGTGCTTTAAACTTTTCCGCAAATAAAATATAAATTATCCATAAGGACCGTAACATGCTTCTATACTCATTTATTTTTATTATGAAAAATATTCAAATAATTGAATAGAGCTGATGATGTAGGCGAAATATATACTCTGATAAGGTCTTAGTGTCTGGTTCTTTGCTGAGAAAAGATTTCTTTCCATAGACTGTGTTCAAATAATAACGTTAGTTATCGTAATTTATAGGCTATATAATGTTGCCTGATAAAATTGTATATCCAACAAAAAAATCAAACAACATATTGCTACTGCAAACGACAATTTCTTTGGAAAAGAAACGCTTGTAAAACACATTTAATCTGAATTGTACAATAAATTATTTAATGCAAATGATGTATCACTTGTGTTCGAAAAACACAATTCCATCGAAACATCAATATAGTCAGGCTTCTCTTGTTTTAAATAACAAAATATGCTGATTGAAACGAAACTTAACGTGCCCTTATCGAAGCAAATTCGTTTGTGATTTCATCATTGTCAGCTTTCTCTGTTTCGTCCATTTCTATACTCAAAGCTAGATCACACAACCTGCCCTGACTTACTGTTAGTCATTGAAGACAGGAGGTGCCAAAGGATCAGTTTCAGTTTGCGGAAATACCGCTCGCTCCTTGCAATACATAGCATCAGATTATTTGCAAAGCAATTCGAAGAATGTCTCAGAAGGACTTCAGGACAGGGGCGTATCGAGAGGGGCGAAATTCCCCCGGCGACGAGTCACCATGGTCCAAATCACTGCGGGGGGCGTCGAATGGCTGTGGGATGCGCCGAAAAGTCCCCAAAATATCACAAGCACTTTCCTCAATACAGTACATTTGCTTCCGAAGGGCGCCAAACTTGCTTCTTGCCCCGGGAGCCATCTAACCTCGTTACGCCCCTACTTCAGGATGCCATAATTTTAAGTTGCACGACTTGAAACTAGCGTTTTGTAATCTAGCACCTTCTCGTATAATTGCTTGCCATCTGCAGTGGCGTAACGAGGGGAGGCAAGGGGGGACACCTGCCTCCGGGCGCAGCACTTTGGGGGCGCCAACTTGAGGTCGGAATGGTACGTACTAATTACGAAATATCAAATGTCAGCGGATGCTAACAATTATATTGTACAAAATGTCGAATGTCATTGCGAAATCTCTATGAGATCATCAAAGTTTGCAAAGCGAGCAATTATGAACGTAGTGACGTTTCGAAGCGGTGCTTCTGTCGCCAGCAATAAGCGCTCGCTTGTGGTTTGACTCACGGCTACGTCACAACACTTTCAGAAAGTCAGGGTTGCGAACTTTCCGACTTCCTTATCATTTTATAGTTGCGTCACAATGGGAGGGAAATCGAGCTTTTACAGTGTATGCAGAGTGCCATACTGCGCATGTTCTTAGAGCAACGATAAAACTTACACAATGTTGTTACCAGGGTTGTGCAGAGGGGGATGAACGAGGCGACGGACCCGGACATTAAGGCAGTGGGTCATCCAACGAGTGAAATTGCAAAAAGTGCATTTTATCAACATTTTTTAACTACACCAGGGGTGCAAAATTTTCTGTGAATCTTAGTAGCGCGCAGCAATTTTAGTAGTGCACACATATAAGCTTTGCCATACAGCATTCATATGCATGAAGTATAAAAGGTGAAAAAACGTTCGCGCACTCCACGTTTTTGGTCGCGCGGCGCGA
>JGI24021J15306_10012227_pt1 | contig 10658 bp, 10 predicted proteins | sample Ectturendosymbi1_FD_15306 | JGI IMG/M metagenome (IMG submission 15306) | reverse complement strand
AGACAAAAAATGCCTTAAAAATACGAACATTTTAAATTATCTCTCAAGTTTTGACACTTCCAGCATATTTGTGGTTAAATACCAATCATTTACAAAATTTTCGATCAGATAAGCTGTCTCAAGATAAATCTTGTAAGGAGATAATTTACCACAAGGACAAAGAAAAATTCCAAAACGATTTCCTAAAAATTATTAGAATGTAAAATATCATCTTTATTGTTTGAAAGTTGCTGCAAATGTCAAAATTGCTATGTAATGTTTTGAAAACTTCGGGGGAGGCAAATGACCCCCCCCCTGGTTGCGCGCCTGGTTGCTGTCTAAGCCCAATCAGAAAGCAGCCCAGAGGCCATCCATTAACCACGTGGCGTGACTACTTTGACTTTGCTTGATCCCGTCTTGACATGGAACCAACAGAATTATCTGAGATTGTGAGGTCTTTCGAGTTCTACTAAAGCTGCTGGCCCCTCGATCCTACTCAGAGGAAAGCGGGTATGATTATGAAGACATAGTTCACCCACCACGCTTCCCGCTTTAGTGTTTTTCAAACGTTTTGTTTGCGTATTGCGTACCCATTTTAGATAAATCTTGGTTTTGACTAAACAGAATGAGCAAAAATGAAACAAAGATTGAAACAAAGGAAGTATTTAATATTTGCTTTACTAAGAGTGCTGATGAGATTTGTAATCAAATGTTTTACAGCCAAAAGGCCGGTTTCTTGGATGGGCATGGCTAATTCGGCTGTGAACAGCATCATTTACGGATGGAGAAATGAAAATTTTCGCCGTGGATACATTTCGTGCTTTCTGCAGATCGGTGATTGTTTTACTTGCGGAAGGTAACAACATCTGCCTTGTGGTGAAAGAGCGAACTGCACGTACTAAACAACAGTAGTTTTAACAGAAATTAAGGAGCAACAAAATGGACGAAATCTCTCCGAGGGTTACAGAAACGTTACGTTTGAGCACAATTCTTTGTAGAATTTCAGGAATATCGCAAACGTTTCTTTTCCGTTTTTCGTTGAATCAGTTTTCCACCTGAAAATTTGGTGTTTGAAGGTGACATGGAGGCTTTTTCGCACGATAAAATTATTTCCTCTGAAGTACAATGGAACAAGTTTTTCTATAGGCTATGATCATTTTTTAGGCTACGGTCATTCTATGGTCTTATCTTTAGACTATGGTCACTCTGTGATCCTAAAGAAAACATGCTTTTCTTTAAGCTATGGTCTAGGGGCGTAACGAGGTTAGATGGCGCCTTGGGCAAGAAGCTAGTTTGGCGCCCCCATGTTCGAACCTGAGGTGTTTCGGAAGCAAATGTACTGTATTAAAGAAAGTACGTGTGACATTTTTGGGACTTTTTGGCGCCCTCTGCACTCATTCAGCTTCCCCGCAGTGATTCGGCGCTCGGGGAATTGTGCCCCCCTTGCCCCCCCTCGTTACGCGCCTGCTGTGGTCATTCGTCAGTTATAAATTGCATACCAGCAGCCATCAGTAAAACACAGATTACAGGTCATAGCAATTTATTTAAAATCTAGTGATTATCATGCAAAGCCGATTTGGTGACAGGTACCAGCAAGTAGCAGTGATTTCGTCGCAGTGTTTTTGTTGGTATGCATTTGGCGTCGGATAATTTTTTAGTTTTAGTGAAAGCAACTGTATTTGAGAACGACGTATTTTCCAAATTTGATTTGCTGCAGCTTGTGCTTTGAATTATTGATTATAGCCTTGAGTTTGCTTGCTTCTTCTTTCTTTGCTTTTGCCCTTCAGCATTTAACCAGTATGCAATTGCTTGCCGATTTCAGGACGGAGAATGAGTAAATTACATGATATAAATTTCCTAGTAAAAATTTGTTAATTGATTCGACTGCGTCACCTTGGTGAAGACTAATTACTTAAACAGATATGTGCACGTCGGAATTATCGCAAATGCATGAAAGCAAAACTCAGTCGTCTGATTCCTCGAAAGCTTGCAGCAAACCTAGACCTTTTAATCGTGTGCTACAGAGATGTTTTGCTTTCGACAACCAAAACTAATCAAGCTGTATGTTGTTGTTTCCATCGAAATGAAAAGTCTATGGGCCGAGCATAAATGAGTTTCATATTTGGCAAAAAGCAATCTTGCTGTCGTTGAACGTCATAACCAGCAGGTTGCGGCGTTGCCGGAAAGCTTAGATGCGACGAACGAACTGGGAACATGTAAATGTGAAGCCCTACCCTAATATGAGTTTTTCACAATAAATCGATGCATTTTTCTATGTTTAATTTCAATTCAGTAAGCCAAGGTGTGGTGAAGTTAAGAAATGTTGCCCCTTATAACTAACTACCTCCGCGAGTATCCACATCTAAATTTCGGGAAGCGAGCTGTTTTAAACCTATATATAACGTGAAGGTCGTCTTTAGCAATGTAAGAGTCAAGTATCCTTTCAAAATTTGATTTAACTTTGCAGATATTTATCAAGCTTCAACTGAGGCTTCTCAACTTTTGGGAAGATTTTTTAATGATACAAAAATAGATAGCCTAGTAATATCTACGAACTTTGGAAAAAAAGAAAAACAGCAATCTTTTTTCAATTTGCAGGTTTTCATTCCAGCGCCGCTACATGATGAAACAAAAGGCTAAGAAGAAAAAGTATCCTGGAAACCGAGTGCAAGAGGAAAAATGAGCACATCAAGATTTTGGACTTACGTTCTTTGTACCATTATGTGTGCATAACGGCTGAATGAACGGAATGTAAAGAAGTAGTGAAGTTTCATTCATAATGCTCGCTTGTACCTTCAGATAAGATATCACATATTGTGTTTACATGGCACTGAGTAATTGTGGCTTTTGCGATTGTGGCCATCCTAAACATGTGGCTGATATTGGCCTCAAATCTTGCAACCACCTGCATATCGGTCACAATCCATTGTGGCTTCTATGTTCTGGACCACCTCGCAAGCAGGGCCGCTGATAGCCAGAATCTGGAAGATGGCTCAGCAAGAAAAAAGCCACAATCGAAGCAAAGCCACAATAAAATGCGCCATGTAAACACAGTAACAGTGACAGATCCAGGCATTGCGTTCGGGTGGTGGCAGTTGAATGGGCCAACAACATGCTTTGCTAATTTTGCGCGTTTTCAACACTTACGTGGATAATATGTCAATGCTCCAAATTCAAACAAGCACGGTGCACAGTTTCGATGGGTGTGAGAAACTGAAGCAAACGTACAGATTAAATCCAGTAATCTATAGTTCCAGCTGTACAATATGCGACATGTAACAAAAATGTATGACAAAATGTTCTCATCCAAACACTGTAATTAAAATTAAAAACAAAAGCTTTTCTGTACTTGCCTGGCATGAACTGAACTAATATGAAGCAGGTGCTCTGCAGTATATTCGATTTCCTCAGTGTACAATTTATAAAATACATTAATGAAATGCTTTCTTTTGCTGAAACTTTCAAGCGAGTCAGTTATTCCTTAACTCTCACAAAGTAAAACATGAAGTTACTAGAAACAGTTTGTTGATTTTACATACATTGAATGTGTCTTCTATGACAAAATAAACTTTTAATTGTATACTCAGTAACAAGAAAATATGACTTCATTAATATTGTTAAAAAGTGTCGAAGCTCTTTTGCCCAAATTTTTGACAAGTCCAAAATTTTGGTGGTGCGCTTGCATCCCCTGCACCCCCAACTCCTACACCACTGCCAATAACCGTTGGATTTTAGCATTGTTGGTTCATTATACAAGGCAGGAGGTCGAAGAAAGCGTAAAACGCATTAGTAACGTTACTATTTTTTTCCGGTCAACCGACAGAAATATATCGGATAGCAAACATAATCTCGGTTAATCGTTATTCGGATAAGCTAACCCTAATCAAGATAAACACAGGGATGGTTGAGCACCCTGGATTTGACCGTAACTTCTGAATAAACCTTTATGAATTTGCCCACTCTATAACCAAATGTCCAAGTTTCTGAGGCTACGAGTCTAGGGCTTTTGATCACAAAAACGGAAGAGTTGAAACAATCACTAAAAATCAATTTTAATCAACAAATTGCTGCTCCTACAAGGTGCCGATCGCCCCCACGCTACGTCACTGATCGTACACTTTAATGAAATGTTTTTGCTTCTCTATTGTTGTGGTTGGCAAGAACGTGTTAGAATTAGTCAACAGCACGCCGTGGGCTTTTCGTTTGGGAGTTGAGAGGCAAATTCTAGTCTGGGCTACTTATACCAAGGTCGTCGGTAATTCCGCTACGTTGTGTTGAACATCGCAGCTTCAGTACTGCGGAGGGGCATCAGAAAATATGTCGGTAACAATTACTGACACCATTAATCATTATCCCATACGTTTACCCCAAATGGTCCTGAAACAGTGTTCTGAACCTGTTATTTTGACAAAGTGCTTTATGTATTGACATCTTCTAGTTGTCGGTGTTTCTGTTTGGACGAACTTGCGCAGAAAAGCTGCATTCTGCGCAGACCACGAAATAAAAATGTAAATCCTTGTAACAATACTCAATCGAATGTTAGACAGTCCGATGCGCCAGCGACCACTAAGTTAAGCACATATTTGCAGTAGCACAGCCAGCATAGGGATGCAGTATGCGCAGTCTTTCCTGCACACTTCTCCAGGCACTGCTCGTGTTTCCCGGCGAGAGGTGTATTTAGCGACAATGAGTAAACCACACAGATCTACAGAAAGCCGAAATGGAAAACATCACTCAACAAGCATTGCATTTGCTGGCAAAAAAAGAAATACAGTCTCTTCTGTGTACAGTGGGCTATTTCATTTTTGAAAAGCTGGGTCATCGACGAACCCCAATGTTATCTGGGCAAGATGTCCTATCAAATGTATCTTACGATACCAATAGGTAAATAGTAATTATAATATTTTATTTTGAGGCAGACTCATGGCTCACATCACAAGGGTGGGTAATATACAACAAAAATGTTCACTGGTTAGTCATAGCGCATTACAGAGTAGCGTTAGTTAATAAACACAGTCAGTAGAGATAAGCCAAACATTGAAACAACGCAAATATGTTATTGCATTCGTAGAAATCCACCAGTTGCAAAAAAATGAAGACATTCTAACACCAATTTCTGAAATAAACGGCTAAAAAAGCCGGATAGGGATGCTCAGCGGCGCACAGAAGCATGTAAATTGCTTTTTTTATTTTATTTATTTGTTTATGAGCAGACACGAAGCCCATAGTATGAACACACACACTCTTCAGAACTCAGGTCGATAAAAACAGACAAAACAGAACATTGTACAAGGCATTGAAGCTGGCGGAATCACAGAGTTAGAAACACTTTTTGCAACTGCAATGAAGACAGAACCATAGGGGGTTACAGACACATTCTTAACACTAAAGTTAGCTAACACGTAACACTTGTGACAACACTACTGCGGAGTAGGGACCCAATTCCTAAATTGGTCGAGTCTAGGTAAAATGCTAAAACATTGTGGCATGGCACGCCATCAATCAAACGGATTTTCGATCAAGGTTTCAATGTTTTTGCAAGGTATTTAGCTTGAGGCTGACAACTGTTTGTTTTCACTAAATTTAAAGCAAGGTTTGCGGTTGGTATTTTATTAGTTTGCGCATTATCACTTTTTTACGTATATCTCTTTGACCACGTGCAATTAGCTACTGGCAACAGCAAAATTTGACAACGTTGAATACGTGTCTCAGTCAGAGTTGTATGTCAGGCCTGGTTTGGGACTTAAGTTTGTCAAAAAGTTTCGGGCCTGCATACAAAAACTTTTTATAACATTCAGAGCAATGTTTTTTTCTTTCGTGACTTACATTTATTGTGCTCACCGCCGTGACTTCTGTGAGTGAAATGATTGTGACTTTTCTTCAGCCATTCTACTTGCAAACACAGCTGCGTTTTTTGTTATCTGCTCGGATTAGCCTCACACATTTTTCGAGGAGACAGAGGTGAGGAAATTAGCACACGATGGCATCGCTTCGAAAAGATCAATCAATTACGCGATTCTTGGCTTGTTTTAAGAAACTACGGTCTACATACCGGCTTTTCATGTCTGCAACGCCACTGTGGATAATTTCGTGCGCTTTTTTTATTCTTGAGAAACATTACATTCCACAGTACCATGGCTGACTAAAAGCCAAGTTTGTGCTTGTTCAAGCCAATGCTTAGGTCAAGGTGGTTGCTATTTTGGGTGTGATAAAACTGTGTACCTGCAGCTATACCCGTACACCACGTTTTTTGATACCCCGCAGTTTCGCATATCTTGACTCACTCGGTAAATTTGGTTTTCGGGCCTAAATCAGGCTTCAAAAATAAACGTCGGGCTCGGACCTGTGATTTCGGGTTCGCGCTTCAAAATGAGGTCCGATTAAAACTCTAGTCTCAGTCGAATTTTGTTGTAAACTGTTTTTTTCTGCTTGTGGGAAGCATATTTTCTCGCGTTTACTATTACGTCTCCTTCATTTTTGAAAATTCAGACAAATGCATCAAATTCACTGCGCGAAGTTCGTGGTATTGGCGTGTTGGATGAGAACTATCACCTTCTTCCGCAGTTTCCGCGCTGATTTTACCAACAGACCTTTGCGCTGCGGCAAAGAAAATTAGGTGCCAACACAACTCACAATTTGCAAAATGCCATGGATTCTTCTCCAGGCAAACCATTCGAATCCCTCAAGCCTTTGGAAACGTCGCTTTTATGCGTTTGGAAACGTCGCTTTTATGCGTGTGCACTACGGCGCAATCCTACGAAGACGAAGGAGTCCAGCTATTTAACAACAAAGTTTTTCGGTCTCCACCGCGAAGAGAAGTCCCACAAAGTTCCAATGCCGTTAGTCTTGTACATGCCGAAGGAATCCGTCAAAACATTGTCGCTACCAGCTGCTGCTGTTCTTACCGCACAACAAAAACTTTTCGATCTCAACCACTTTTCACTCATAACCTTTCCATTTTCACTCGTCACACTCGACAAGTACTAGTAAGCAATTACTATTCTGACAGTGATCACTAAAAACTTTGAGGCTACTCACCTTGATCTGTTTCGACCGAGGAGGATATCCTTTAAATTTTCGCCGCAAATTTGTCCATTTGCACTCACAACCTTTTAGCAGACTGCAGTGCGATGAGCAACTGATTAACAGAATAGCAGTTAGTAGTCGCTGCGGTCGTCTTAGAAGACTACATGTTTTTCCTGGGAAGGAATATTGTCTGTCTTGACGGTAAACTGCTGGAAAAGTCAGGCAGTTTCATTCTTTGCGTTTTCATTTAACTTGCTCTTCTCGTATTCACAAGTTTATGTGGAACTGCAACTGTGTTGCATTATGACTGGCTGCGGTTAGGCGTTGCGTGGATAGTGTAAACGAGCGGTTCGCTACAAAGGCTTGAACATGTTTAATAACAAGGTCAACAAAAACACATTGCAAATTGCTGCAAAATCGCTTCGCCTGATAGATGTTGCAGTAGGACGTAAATGCATGCACAGTTTTATCCAACTATAGCAAGCAATCGCGCAAGCATTGTTATGCCAATTACAAGCTAAACCGTTGTATGCCTATGTCTGACTTCTCTGTCACATGTGAACTGTCCTCGAAGAGCATCAAGCCCTGGAGCAAGTAGAGATAAATATACAGGTGTATCAGTCCCTTCCTCAGGACTTCTTGGGGCATTTGGTCCGCCCAATTCAGTATGTACCCAAGCAGGACAACACGAATTAACCAATCTATCATTTCTTACTCAATCAAAATGAATCTTTCCATACATTTTGGTTAGAACTGTCACACCAATTTTGGAAACTCCATATGCATCTGTTGGAAAGCCACGCTGCTCATGTGTATTACTTTTTGCATATGTTACAAATTCATTCATTAGCTGACACAGATCTTCCTCAGTTATTTTGTCAGATTCAAACTCTTGCTGGAGTTCTTTGCTGCAATTTTTTAATGCAGGTACGCATAGCACACTTGACACATTCACAATTCTCCCATTGCTTTTAACGCACGGAAGCATCATCTTTAATACATTCAATGCTCCATAAAAGTTGATGTCCATTGTTGTTTTGGCTATTTCACCAAATGACAGTGGACGTCCTTAACGAAACTGAACACCTGCATTGTCTATTACAACATCAATTCCTCCGTACTTTTCAACCACCATATTGTGAAATGACTGAATGCTCTTCTTATCTTCAACGTCCACAAAGTAAAACTTAGGTTTAAGTCCTGTTTCTAACGCTTTTACTGCTGCGGCACCTTTTTCTTCGTCTCTTGCTGTCAGGTACACATCTCTGTCAAACTCTTTACAGAGACCTTTTACAATGGCAAAGCTAATGCCTCGGTTTGCACCTGTTACCATTGCAACTTTCTGACATGCCATAGTACAGTTTGCCTGACCACCTATATCTGTAAAGAATTAAAATCAATTTTGAAAGCTGGTTTACACATCAGTTGCACAAGGGGATTTCGTGGCAGAAAGGACTAAACCCATCGCCCGGCTTGTCACGTTAACAAAACGATAGCCCTAAGCACAGACTCTCTTTTCATGTGAAGTAATTGCTACATTTCTGCCCTTACAATAGACTTAACGCCAGGCCTCTTCTACATAAACGTTTCCGCAGTACCGCCTTTTCGTGGTACGCCCTGATATCACAAAAGTTACTATGCAAATAGCGCGACCGTTCTCTCGAATGGTGTTATTTGGACTGTTACTATCGGGCTTTTAGTACAAGGACCCGTTTGAAAAATTCGTGGCAGTTTCCCCATGAGCTATGCTTCTGTCACAAGCAGTGGCGTGCAAAGGGGGGGGCGAACGGGGCGCCGGCCCCGGGCAACCAAGACAGGGGGGCATCCAAAGAGTGAAATACAAAAATTTAATTGCTGGAACTATATGTTTTTTTCTATTGTAAGTCTACTAATAAATGCTTAATGGACTTAATTTTTCAAAACTTGTGTTATGGACACAAGTGACCATAACATGGCTGACTCAGAAAACAGTGAAAACAGCAGTGAAGCAACGGTGATAAGACAAACTGTGCGATTTGCTGATTTGATGCAAGATGAAAAGGATATGGAAGAAGTTGATTAAGAACAGAACCAACAGTGTTGAAATGTGCAAATAAGAGAACTGTCATGTGAATGTGGTATGTCAATAATGTAATGTATTATGATTAACAAGTGAAAGTGTATTGTGAGTATCAGAATGAAGAATTTGTTTGATGTGTATGTGGCGTAACATTTTCCAAGAAGTCAGAAACTTTCAAAAGAATGATTCCGATTCACGAAATTTTTAATCAGTAATGGAATGGTTGTTGGACATGGTGGACTTAAGTGATTTTGCCCAACAAAACAAAGTAACTTCCAACTTAACCGTAAAATATGGAAATGCTGTGGTTGGAATTAAGGCTAAAACAAGACATTTAGAATGTTATATTTATGAATGGGAATGGCAACGAGAAAAACAAGAATGAAACTTGTGTAATCTCATGAATTTATGTCTCACAGCAAAACTAGCCGAAAATAAATAAAATGGAACTAATACGTACTTTAAAGGAAAGCCGAAAAACGAAGTAGAGTGTGAGAAAGATACTCAGAAGATATGGGATCAATGNCGATGCTGAATNTACGCAACCATTGGTAGAAATGCAACTTGGGAAACCATTAAGGCTAGTGTTGAACTGGCTGACTNTAAATACCAGGAACGGATACGAAATTGAAATNCGAATGCAAGTCCCTGAGGAACAAATGACTTATACAANTAGCCTCGTACTNAAGAGATCTGCTATTCGTGTTCGATACATACATGCCACGCCGGGGTTGCTGGGCGAAGTATTGCACCAATGGGATACTTACGTTAGCTATGAAACGCTTACACTGGAGGAAATACAATGCAGCGTCGACCGCGCCAATGCAACAAACGCAATCCGAGAAAAGCATGACATCATGCAGAATTATGTTGACAACTTCGTAGTGCAGCAATTGACGAGTCCTCAAGAAGAGAAACAGGCCATACCCAATATAACCGCTACTGAAGAGATGGGTCCAACAAAACCACCCAAAGTTATGAAACAATCATCCCGGTCTGACTAGTAAAACTATGTACCAAAGATGACTTATTGCAAAGTGTTGCGCAATGAGAAGCGTAGAATCATGTGATATAGATGCTGTTATAATACTGTTGCGCAATAAGGAGTGCAAAACCGTATGATATAGATACTCTCAATAGAATTGTGATTAAAAAAATTAATAAATGATGTGATTTGCCTGGACACTTGGCCCTATAAAGGAAAGGCGACTGTGCACCACAGATCAGTCTTGGATTGGCAGAGCTGTGAGTAGGATCTCTGTGCAACTTCTGTCGTATTGATATGACATCTGTGGTACTGATCTAAGCTCCTGACCTTCGGTAAAGGAGAGGGGTCGGTTGGAGATGTTCTGTCATGCGTTACAAGGGAGGTGCTCTGTGAAGAGTTCCCTTGGGCAGAATGAATGTGTATAAAGTTGTTTGGCGATTACAACATTGTGTAAGTACGGGAGTTGACTCATAAAGGAAGTCATAATGAAATTGTATTGCGAGATCGGTTCTGAAGGAATCTTTTGTAACAACTGCACAGTGAGAATTGTGAATGCAGTTGGCTTCTTGTATAACAGCGCAGTTTGATTTGTAAACGCTGTTATTA
>JGI24021J15306_10012223_pt1 | contig 10661 bp, 5 predicted proteins | sample Ectturendosymbi1_FD_15306 | JGI IMG/M metagenome (IMG submission 15306) | reverse complement strand
AGTTTCGTTGTACTGTACCTTCATTTCTGGCAGTGTACAAATTGAGAGAGGAAACTCTTGAAATAGATTGTTTTCCAGATGTAGTTCTTCCAGTAGACGCAGCCGGTTCATTTCAGGGGGAAGGTGTGACAACGAATTATGCGACAATCCTATAAGGCGCAGATGAGGCATGACGCAACAAAAGTCTCGAGGAAATTCCCTCAATCCGAGCCGGTAGAGACGCAGCTCGTTCAAATAGACCAGGCGCGAAAGGATGCCAGTGGGTAGGGGTGAAAGAGGATTGTTGCTGAGGTCAATTGATCGCAGGCTGGTAAGCTGCGATACGACTTCGTTTAAATCTTTCAAGTTGTTCGAGTCCAGGTAAAGAACTCTGCACAGCAAAAATTCGTTTTTGATGCTTTGCGCTGGAATACGCTGCATCGCTCATTCAACAAACACACCAGAGAAGCTACTACGTAACAACTGAAACAGACCGAGGCGCATAAGAAATTATAAATCTAAAAGTTAAAATGGTCACGTTTTGTAGACAAACTCTTATTCGAAGACTGCATCAAAATACATTCACCAAACAGAAATGCGTTACGATTTGGGCTTGATGTTCGTTTAAACTCTGAAAAGGGTTCATAAGACGTTAATAAAAATTGTCATATATATATTACACAACTACGAAGGTTTCCTGGGATGCAACCATCTTCTGCAAAATCTTTCAGATTTTTTAACAGATTTTTGTGTATGTTTTAACAAGCATGACCTATTCGCTTTGATGCTGATATCTAACATTTTTGTAGGTACCACTGGAACTTACAAACTCCTGAAGGAAAACGTTTTCCCGGCATTCAGCGTTTGGCATTTGTCCGTCGCAGTATAATTAAATAGTTTTCGCCAGTGGTTACCAAACTTGTTCGAACCGTTACCCAAATCAAGGCAGCGATTATGTCTTATTACCCACCAAGAAAAAATTTTCGCATTCATGTCGAAAATTTCTTCTGCAGTGATCGCTCATAATGCAGAACAACATTGTGGTTTGGTTCTGCGTTACCCCTCGAAGAATCGCATATTACCCCCGAGGGGTAATTTACCCCCAGTTTGGGAACCACTGGTTTACGCCAAAAAACTCTAGATCATGTTGCAAGAAAGTGTGGATAAATTGAATGTTTGCCCTAATTTTAATACACTGTTTACTTCAGCATACAAACGATTGCTGTTAGCAATCCCTTTTACGTGGTGTTCTGCATTTTTGCTGATCTACGTTCAGAACACTTTTATTTGCATTATGGGGAATACCAGTATTAACCGTTATAAGGTTTTCCACATCCGACATGAAAATTCGGCAGCACCAGTATCTCATAATTTAGGAAACCTACTGCACACAACGATTACCACCAAGGGCATCAACCTACATAATATTTGTAAAAGGTGCATGGTTATCATTCGAGTTTCCAACAGATTCTACCACGCGCCTTTGAGGTGCCACCATTTCCTGCAGCAGTAGCCTCTCAGAATATGCCTGTGAGGTCCACACGACTGCATGCAGCAGATGAAATTTTAATGTGAGACGTTACACTGTATGTCTGCGTTTTACAGTACCAACTCACCTGAGATTGCGTAAATACACGATGTCATCGGGAAGTGATTGCAACTTGTTTTTTTCCAAATGAAGTTCTTCTGTTTCTTCAAAATCAAAGAGCTCATCCGGAACTTCCTTCAAATTTCTATTTCCCAAATCAATGAACCTAAGTGGAAGTAATTGAGAGCTTTACTTCTACTTCACTGTGGATCACGACTTGATCCTAGACTAGACAATCACGACATACACAGGCCTGCAGCTGAGGCAACGACCTTCGTGAGGAAAATGGCAGTTAAGTTTGCACAGGATTTTTCGTGCTTCGATCTCAGTGGGACTAAAAACAGAAAAATTTCTGCAATAATTTTGCGTTTGAAAGAATGCGATTCTTGCAAGTTTATCAACAGACAAATTGCATGCACTCAGTTATGAGCAGGCCAAGAAACTTGTACTTGATTTTTAGCGACAAACAAATGTAAAGGTTGGCAAAAGGTCTTCGAAAATGCTGATGCATGTGGTTGTTTGGAGCAATCAAAAGTCCGACCGTAATTACTTGCCTTCTTTCCTGCGATTTCTGAGGCGTTTAGACCGCCAAGCGTATCTACGTACAAATTAGCAACAAACTGGAACAGGGTCTTTGGAACACACACCAAAACATGCAGGCTGACTGGTACTTGCCTTTCCAAACCATTTAAAAAGCGCAGTGTGGGAAAATTTGGCAGAGTGAGACTACAAGCCAGAGCAAATGACATAGAAGATTTTATTTCAAGTTGGAAAAAAGCAAGCCTTTATTGTTTTTGTTCGGTTGGAATTTCCACAAGTTTACGTAAAATAAATCAGTGAAAGACCGTGCCTTCTTTTCGGGCGTATGACTTTCTCTGCAGTTGGCAGGCCTTCATGCTTTATTGGAAGAGAGAGAATCTCCTTGAGAAGCAGAAGCTTGGAACTTTCTGGAATTCGCTCGTTATGAGCTTGCAGTGCACCTTGCGGGGATTCGTCTTTCTGCAAACCGTTTGAAACAAGAGCAAAACGTTCGCGGCTAACGCATGCAAAGATCGATAAAATTCAGAACAAATGCATTTCAAAGCAATTTTTACAGCCTATTTCATGCGCTGCACATGCACACACACGAATTTGCAAGGAAGCATTCTGTTTATGTATAAAGAAAATGTAATCTTTGTAAAAATATAATCTTTTTAATGATTAATAAAGTGCAACTACTACCATGTTTTTAAGTTTGAAAATGGTGATTTAGCTTAAAAACTACTTTGTGATTAACATTGACTTTACGCAAATGTACAGATCAAAACATTTACATCAGCCCAGGTGCTTCTATCTCATATCTTAAACCCAGAAACATTTTGCTGCATCATTCGCCTAGCGTGGACATTGTGCAAGAGGGGAAGGATAGCCTACTTATAAAACTAAAAAATGTGAGTAACGATTATAGTCCACTTGTGAAAAAACGGCACTCGAAAATAGTTTTGTCAAAGAAAACATTAAACGTAGGCTTTCAACATTAATGCTTTTGTACTAGCTAAACGTTCGTCTTACAGCATCACTTAGAAGATTCTGAGGCAGTTGTTTCTCAGCTGTTGCTTTGTTTATGGAGTTTGTGGGTTCATCAGTCACCGAAGCGTTTAACAGAATTGATGTGCTGCTTGATTGCTTTTCTACAGCGTCTTCACTTAATCTACGGAACAATATTCACAATACGGCCAAGTAAATACGCAGAAAGTACAGAAATTCTCGTCAGTTTATAATAGCATTACACCAGGTTTTTTTTAAAGGAAAATGTTAGGTACCCGATGTGAACCTGTAGGGACCCGATTTCTCTGATTATAGGGACCCGATTTTCTTTGATTCTAGGGACCCGATGATGATTTTCTCTGATTGTAGGGAGCCGATTTTCAATTCTAGGGACCCGAATCGGGTCCCTAAAACAACTTAAAAAGAACCCTGCATTACACAAATTATGTTTGAGCTTAGGCTGTGTATATTGATGATGAAACATCACTGCAGGCTAACTGAATGTAATCGCGTTTGTGCTGGTACGAAAAGTTCTAACGTGCTGGGCAGCTTTATAATGTACACCTTGCTGCAAAAAAAGTTGAAAGCTCGGTTCTTCGCCCACCAAGAACCGGTCTTTACATGCAGGTATTCGTCGCCTGCAAGTATAGTTAGGTCTTTGCCTTTATCGCCAGCAAATCCTGACATTTCATATATATCACAAGTGCAGGCCAGTAGGCTATTTCATTTTAGCCGATGCCGTAGCCAGCAAGTATAGGCAGTGGTGTCACTGGAGGCTTGCGCCAGGATGTGTAAACTTAGCTGAGGGGGGACCAATGGTTACTCTTGGGCAGCGTTTCTTAACCTTTTTCTACCTCAGCACCCCTTTTGGTCACGCATAAGCAGTCCAGCACCCCCTACAATTGGCTAACACCCGGTTACTATAAGGATAAAGTAAAGACAAGTGCAGTATATCTTCCTTTTACCTTTGACCGCCATTTATGTGACCTTCCCCAGCACCCCCTTAAATTGATTTCAGCACCTCTAGCACCCCAGGTTAAGAAACCCTGCTCTAGGGGTTTCTCTAAGCAACACACAGAAAAAAGTTTAGAAATGATAGTGAATCCGGATGTGGATGTCTATACAAAAACGAAATCACTGGAAAACACTCCAAAAATTTTCGAAAAACGCAAAAAGCAACAAACTACTGAAAACCAAGAGAATACCAAATACCGGAATATAAGCTAAGAGGTGGCCCGGTTTTTACAGTTAGCTTGCCAGGGGACGGTTTGTACCCCGGCTCTCCGTCAGTTACGCACTGAGTATAGGTAGGTCTTTGTAATCTATATAGGTCTTCACCGCCAGCAAATCTCAACATTTCATATCACAAGTTCAGGCCAGCATTCCTTTTTAGGGGACGCCATAACTGCAGCTGGTGTGTAGGTACACGCCACTTATTTGTTTAAAAATGCTTCTGCGCTGGTATGTGTTCATCACTCCATACGAAAATTTGTGCACAAGCTACAGAACAAAGCGACGACCCAAGTTTCTGCGTACTTTAGTAAGAACATCTTGCAAGTATAGTGCGCTGCGAAGTGTGTGAAGTACAAAATACACGATTTTCCAACAGAAATATGCGCAAAAGGCCACTGCCCCTTTCAAAAATGTACACAGATTTTTTCTTCAGTACGGTCAAACAGTTTGTCAAAGTTTGGCCAAATCGTTTGCATGCCACCTGTATTGACCCAAATCGGTTGTAACACTTCCTACATGGGTGGGCCTATGGGTTCATTCATCGCATACCTGATACATAGCTTGAATAGTAACGAAAAGATGTTATTTGAATAAGAGCCGATGATGTTTACTTAGAGGGTGGAATATGCTTTCTGATAAGTGTCTTAAAATCATAAAATCTTTTAGTATTTTTTTTGAATTTTTGCTTGAACCACACATAAATTGTTGTCAGTTTAAATTATGCAAAAAATGAATCTCTACCCTGTTTTATGGAATTAGAAACGCTGGAATGGGAAACATTGCTTCCGGGCAAGAACAGTTTCTTTTTTACCTAAAGCTTCTCATCCACCGTAAATCACACTATCAATTAATCTCAAACTCTCTACACCTGCGATCAAGCGGCGGTTCCTTTTGTTTCTTTCCATCACCAAAACGCACTCTTTTATCCTGCGAAGATTTGCTGTTTGTCGACTTCTTTTTGCTACCAGTTTTTGCAGGCATGTAGACCAGTCACCTAACCACTTGCGAACATTGCAAAATAGTAGCATTCTTACAAACGGCTTCACAGGCCTACTTGCGAACGACCGAGGCTAAGAGCCCCTCAGCCGTTTTGCGCTACTTGTGTGTCATTTCTTCAGTTTACTTCCACATATCTCAGCAACTACAATTCGCAGAGCTTTGCAAACGACCACATGACGTCAAAATGCTATCTATGAGGAAACAATCTGTGATTTGGTGGTCTCCTGCCTGCTACGGAATTAATATGTGTCTACCCATCATGCCGCGCAATTTAGCACCGCTACAACCAAATTTGCGACTGACCTATTTCGGCAAAGAGCCATCTACGCTGATACAGAAACCACTGCGTTTGGTATGTCAACACAAAAGAATCCTATACAGAACGCATGAGCGGCCTTTGTCCAGCTGAGGCCGCCATGTTGACACACGCGTCTAGTGGTTTTTGTTTGCATTCACGTCGAAAGCAGAAACAACATCCTTATGACGAAAAGGTTTTGATTTAGCCTAGAAATGTTTCACATTCATATATTTCAGGTAGATCTGCTAATGCCAACAAAGACTGACCACGGAAACGTCTTTATAGTTTGATTCCAATCGAAAGTGAATGACTTCATATGCTTGGATCATTCCAGATGAGCCAATAAGTCAGCGTCGTTATGTGTTTCATTACAATATGAATAAACCTTCTTTTGATAAACTTCACAATTATCATAATAAACGCAGGCAACAACCTCAAAAGTTAGATTTAAAACAACCTTTCAACTTTTGATCAAAGTTAGTGTTGTTGAAAGTGGCAAAGTGGTCCAAAAGGAGCTTCCGAGTTAACTATAACGTTCTGAAAAAAGGGTGCAAGATATTGTGGAGGCAATTGTAATGTATAAGCCAAGAAGAGTTTGGCTTTTACTTATACCACGAACAAGATACGCTCACTTCTATACTCAAGAATTTCAATTACCTCGACTCCACCATCGTTAGAAACACCAGAGCTTGGGCAAAACGTCAAAGGATATGAGACTTTTTATGCATCCACAAATTGATGATGTTCCACATTGTTGATGAACAACTTTCATGCACTTTTTGCGAGCATCAAATCAAACTTTTTGCAGTTTTTATGGAAAAACCTGCGCCAAAACACTTCAATATTAAATGAACATAATCAAGGGTGGGCGAAATATTTAAGTGGCTCTAACGTAGAGATTAAAAAAGTGCTTCTTAGAGTTATTCGACAACGAACAGACCAACAGTTTCAAAGTCAGATCTGCAACCAAGGGGGAGGCAACTGGACAGTTGCCGCCCAAAATCTTCAAAAACATGCTTAGTTGCTAGGTACCAACAAGTTACAACCATTTACCCCCACGAAAATATGAGCTGGTTGCAGCCCTGCTCAATGTATCTCCCTATCTTATCATGATTTGGAAAACTAACTACACTACTTGATAGACTCTGAATCAAGTTTCTTTCTGAAAATTATTGAAGCAAAAGGGCCATGCAGATAACAAAACCACTGCATTGATTTTCCCAAGCGCATGAGGGGAGCTTTCCTATTGGGTCATTTAATCTACAGATCAGAGATTTTCGATAGCTTTGTCACGTTGCTTCTCCAGTGACCAATAATTGGTTGATGACCGGCACTCATGAGGAAAGATGCTTACTGCGTACCACTTATTGACTTCTACCTGTTTCACTTCAACTGTTAACATAATACGCCGCCCGTAGCGGCTTTTTCAAAAAGCCCATTCTTTTTTCTTTATAATTTGAAAAACTTTGATACATGGATCGGCGGTTTTCAAAGTTTTTCGCTCGTTTATCCTCTTGCTCAAATTCATTCGGGCAGTGGTGTGCCTGGAAAAGTAACAACTCAATTTTGTCAATACTTAACTGCAACACAATCTCTGCAGGCGAGTTAGTTTGAGTCGTATTTGCTCAGTGATATCTCAAGACAGGTCGGAATCATGAAGAAAATCGCTGGTGTCGATCAACAGATAACTCAGGTCACTTCACGTAAAACGTAAAATTTGGCAAAGATAAATAAATTGCAAGAGGCTCTTAATATTGCTGCAAATATGCATAACCTAGCCAGGGCCTTTCACAATGGGCATTAGTCTGTAAATCATTTTTTAGTAAGCCTGTGCTTTCAGATCAATTGTACAATGTATCAAGACATGAAAAGTCACTTAATTAAACGTTTCATTAAAACTCGCCAAGTTTTTAACTCGGTGGGGCTCCGTTAATGATTTTCAATTTCAGAAAAATATGAAGAANGCGGCACATCAAATAAATTTTATTCGAATAGTCGNGACTGGGGCGGTTTGCCAGTACCCTTCTTCACAATTGTAAATTTATTCCCCATTCCGTCGATGAAGCGAAACACAAAGGGGAGAAAAACTGACAGCGCCTTTCACGAAGACAGGGTGCGATGCACTGTGCTGTGAATACGACCAGTTGTTTCTCAATTTTTTTCCCTCATTCTGTTTCAAACAGTAGTTCGTTTTATTTACAGCCACGCGCGATCCACGCAGAATGATTTTGGAACTCTTCTGAGTTGCCCGTGGAAGGTTTAAGGCAGGGGTGCACAACCTTTTCGCAATTTCGGCCGAATTAAGTTTGTTTTTATGAATTACGGCCGCCAGTGAGTCCAAACTTAAAAAAAAATGTTGCGTTGTTTCTGTTCTGCTTCCACACATTGAGCTTAACCTAGTTCTACACGTGTCCATTTGGCCGTCTTTCTACAAATCATCTTAATACAGTAGACAAAAAGTTTTTAATAATGCACGCCACCATAACAAATGTTTTAAATTACATGTGCAGTGTGCACGGCGTAATAAATTTTTATCGAAAACCGCAGGTTGTGCACCCCTGATTTAAGAAGTTTAAGACAGGGGTGTCCAAACTTTTATCGAATTTGATCATGTAAAGTTGATCACGGGCCAGAAATCTCTTTCCAAATTTTTTAAGGTTAGCATATTCTGGGAAATTCACTTTGGGCAGTGGTTGCTAACCAGGGATGTGAGACATCATTCCAGGGATGCGAGAAGTGTCCGTCTTAATGACAGAAAATTTATATATTTATTGCTCTCCTGCGGCTTACGGTTTTCTTTTGCAATGGACTACAGTCAGCCTTTTGATTTCATTATTTTGTGCATATTTCAAGCAACTGATTATTTTTTGTAGTGTACTCGTATATTCAATTGCTAATCTGTGCCATCCTTTCTTGTCCATATGTTTGATTTTCTTTACATACTAAAAATTTTAAATTATTTTCAAAACGTTTGAAAGCCAGTTCTTGATCACAAATTGTAGAGGGTGTTTTCAGAAGAAAATGTTTCAGGGGCGTAGGAGTAAAAAAAGGTTGGGAACCTCTGGCTTACGGATTGAAAAAAAAACATCCTTTTCCGACTGCTTTTGTGCTCATATTCGTCTCGGTGCATCAAAACACAATGGGAAATGTCTTAAGCAGCGAGAAACCTCCGTCGCTCCGACAGGGAAGCATAATCCAGGCGTTGACCGGTCATGTACAGCACAATCTCAAAGCAAAACCGCGGTCTATGTGAAATGTGTTCGCGGGCCGCACTTTAGACATCCCTAGTTTAACACAGCAACGGCTGAATATGCTTAGGTAAAAGATCAAAACAATTATTTTCCAAATCGCATGGTTAGTTTACAAGGGTTGGAATACTGTAGCAAAAAGAATCTCGTATAATAAAAAATAGATGAATGGCAGTGCATTCATCAATCTTTTATTTGGTATACTTCAACTGCGTAAAATGGGAGCGGGCATTTTCCAGAAATCTGTTTACACCAGCTTTAGCAACTGCACGAAATTACGAAACTACAAAAACTCTTGTACGCGCGAGCACACATAAAGCGTGGTTCCCGTCTTGAATGACCAAAAGTTATGCTTCATTCGCACGATAAGTCCTTTCAAAGAAAAGAACAAAATAGGATCAAGCTTGCTGCTAAGGGCATGTTCTTATCAGGGGCGTCGGAAGGATTTTTTCCAGGGAGGGGCCAATAGTGGATTTTCCAGGGGTAGCCAAAAATATCTTTGCAGGAGGGGGCCAAAAGTGGCGAAATTTCATTTTACCCACTGGAAACTAAGAAAACAACCTTGTTTGCTAAAAATTTGATGGGAATATATCAAATTTAAAAATCCAGGGGGGGCTTGGCCCCCTGCCTCACTTACAACGCCCGTGGTTCTTATGTGACATCACCCAGGAAAATTGTACTACACTTCATAGCAATTTTTCGACGTGATCCGAAGACTTGGAACATGAGCATTATAACTTAGGTACAATACTTGGTTCCTTTTTTAGTTTTTTTGATCAAGTATGTACAGCAAATACTTTTTTCAATGTCTCAAAGCACGAGGCCCTCATATGATACGTTTTCGTAACATAAAAATTCATTTTTATTGCAACAATTTTTACTAGGTGGCGTAGAAACGCAGGTGAAGCACAAAATTTGTTTACCAAGTGGAAAAACTAATTTGTTGCCACGTCAGAATACAACTCCGGCTTGGAACGAATGGCCAGTAATTCCTGACGAACTGTATAACAACTACATTGGATTTATAGAAGTTGATATAAAAAAAACTTTTTTTGTATATATCTTGTGCCCGGGTGTGTAGTGGGGTGGGAACGCGTTCGCACACATTTTTTCTTGGTAATCTGACTTGAAGATGTATGCTTTTGCTCAGATTTCTCTGTGTGCAGCTCCAGACGTCACGTGAATGAATAAATGGCAAGCTATCTCTTGCGTAGCACCCAGCATAATTGTATAATTGCTGAAAATGTCTAGTATTTGTCTGCTTTCCCAAACTTCATTTTCATGTTCACACACTTCTTTTACTTGAAAATGGGTAGTTTTTTGGGTGCGTTCTCACGATTTTTTTGCACTGCACGCCTGCTTGTAACCCTAACAGCATATCTGATTAATCTCGAACAGTGTTCCCTCCAAGGAAGTTTGACACTGAGCAAATGTTTTTTTAGTGCGCATGCAATTGCGCAACCATGCAGACACACAACTAGTGAAACGTTTCAAGTGTTGAAAGGGCTATCCGATACATGTACGATTTTAAAGTTGGAATGTTGCAAGTGCGCGAGAATATTTCACTGCGCAAATGTTATTTTGGCATTGCGCATTTGCGCGCCTTGCAGGGAACACTGATCTCGAATAAACTTGCCTATAAAACAAAAAGTTATACTAAACGTACTTCCGTTGGAATTTCAAATAAGCTAATAAGATTTTAGAACTTGGCATGGTAATTTCAAACTAACTGAACCTATGTACTTTCCACGATGGGTGTAAGCAAGGAATCGATCAGCAAATTTTTAAT
>JGI24021J15306_10012221_pt1 | contig 10662 bp, 5 predicted proteins | sample Ectturendosymbi1_FD_15306 | JGI IMG/M metagenome (IMG submission 15306) | reverse complement strand
CTGAATGAAGATAATAAATGAATGATTGTGCAATGTGCAACTTTTTCCAAAAGTCTGAATCCTCGAAATATCAATAAAAGCGTTTCGGATATCCGGATTCGTATCCGGTTTTCGTTTCAAAGCAGATTTTGGATATCCGTATCCGGTTGCAAACTCACTGTCCTGCCGGATATCCAACCGGCAAACTGGGTAGTGATCATCTCTGGCCTGTTGTGGGTATCTGACAACAAACACATCAAAAAAGTAATTGCCAAACTTCATTCCTTAATCTGAGAAGAAAAATAACTTATAAACAATAATAGGTCAGAAATTTCGCTGGGCACCGGAGTTGGAGCGTCAGAGCTGCGCATTTTGCCTGGAGCTGCAGGACCGGAGCCAGAGCTAAAATTTAAAAGTTGAGGAGACGAAGCTGGAGCGTCGGCTATTTGAGAAGCAGCTCCGGGTCCCTTTCTAGATGCTAACCGTTTTGCCAAATTGACTTAAAGATAGACTTACTTCATCAAAAATAGTGCTCATTGTAGCACACTAAACGCGCCTACTGCAAAAACGGATCTGCGAGTCTTTGATGTTTGCTTGGTTTAGTCAGAACTAAGGCTCTGACATCGTAGCTGGACGGGCGTGGTAGGCTATTACTTGAAGAAGTAAGAGAAAGGTAAAATACCACAACACTAAATTTCTATTCAGAATGATCAAACTGGATCTTTAGGCCTAATCGTAATAGTAGCGATATAAAAAGAACTAAGCTATCATAACCAGTGCTGTGCTTGAGTAGTGATGGAGTCTCGAGACTTGGTCTCGGTGACCTTGATTTGCGAGCCTCGTCTCGAAGGCTTCACGTTTCGTCTCATTCTCGAAGGATACAGGTCTCGGTCACAGCCTAGTGTCTTGAGTTTTTGAATATCGCAAAGAAATGGCTTAGTAAAACTTCTATAATTGAACAAAAATTTTGTCAGTTGTATTTTCAGGTAAGCAACAACCAAGAAAGGCCGGAAAAATGCCAGAAATACGAAAAAATTCAAATAACGATCGACAACAACATTTTTTGAAAAATTTCGGCAAAATCTACGATTTTTTCAGTCTCGAGTGTCGGTTTCGAATTTCAAGTTTCGAGTCTCGAAATTTTTGATGAAGTCACGGTTTCGAACCTTTAACCAAGTCTCGGCCTCGAAGGTTACGGTGTGAAGTACATCAATGTTCCTAAGTCATTTTTGTCGAGCCAGAGTCACTTAAAACATTTTTTGAGCCTAGTCATGACTTGGTCGAGTCGATGAGACACAAGAACTGTCGAGTCGTTTCGAACCATTGATTTGCAAGTTCGAGTCAATGTCAAGTCAACTAAAATTTGATATTTTTTTTTGCTACAAAATGGCACCCAACCAGCTACAAAATGAGGCCCAACAAGCTACAAAATTGCCCCCAAGGAGCTGAAAAATGGTCTCCAATGTTGGTTTGGTAATTTTGATTCCAGGTTATTTGGATTTAAGTTTCTGTAAAAGTAGTTTCCATTTTGCTTCTCACAAGTCTTGCCCAACCTTTTCTGCAAGAAATATATTTTCTTGCCTTTCACATGTGCAAAAAGTGACCAGAGATTAACACGCATTTGGACGTAAATGTTGTTGCATTCTAGTATTTTGATGGGTTTGGATTTTATAACTTCTGCCCATATTTGGACTAGTTTTGATAATTTTGTTTTGAAGTTCTTCACAAATTTCGTTTTAGTTTTGGGACTGCATATTACTGTACTGAAAAGTTTGGTTCAGTGAAGTTTTTCAAATCCGTCGCGATTGTAGACCTACATTGTGTTTGTTTAAAATGTTGAGCTTTATCTGTGACCAGCAAAATGTACACAAATTGCATTTTATGGCGCAGTGTCACTTTTGGCCCTTTCATGCTTATAAACAGTCTCGTGTAAGCTTGACATATCGCATAGCTAAGTATGTTTTCGAGCCAATTGCATCAAAACGCCTGTTGAAGTTTTGCCACACCAAACCTTTTTATTAGTCATTTCTTTAATAACACTGGCTTCATTTTAACATTATCCATAATCTAAGATTTACAATTTTTCATTGATCCTATCCATTGCTACACTTTAGCCAAGCCTATCTAGCTATGCTAATCTACAAACCAAAACAGCATTCAAAACAACAAACTGTTTTACACGACAGCATCTCACAAATTTTGAAATTACTGACCAAAAATTCAGTCTGACATGTCAGTGGTACAAAACAGCAATTTTTTCGTACCGTGTTTCAAGAACCAAAAAGGCAATCAAGCTTGGCATCGTCTAACTCCCAATCAGTGCGGGCTCACGTAGACTAGAGGTAGAGACAGCAGGGCCTAGTTTAGACTGCAGACCACAATAAAGGAGCTAGCCTGTTCTAGCTAGTCTAGAGTACAGATCTCAATGAGCTTACTCTTGCTAACTCTAGTCCAGGTGTGTAGCAAACAACTGCCATAATCTATCCTGAATGAGCCCTATCTTGCTGCACCAGCAACAGAATCATCCTGACAAACTCGGCGTGTCTAGGCTAATAAGTAAACTAGAGAGGAAGCTTGGGGCTGGACTACTACACTGAGGTTGCAGACTTGGAGGCATGGCACAGAAAGCAGAAAAGATTCTTCCCAAGATGATATATTAATGATTGTGCAATGGGCAACATTTTCCAAGAAGTCAAAAGTGACTAAATTTTATTTCACACTCTGAATCCTCAAAATATCGAGTAAGCCGTTTTGGATCGGATATGCTTATCTGTATACGGTTCCCGATTAAAAGCAGTGTATGAATATCCGTATTCTGTTGAAACCTTATAGTATCCTGCCTGATATAGATATTCAACAAGGAAACCGGATAGTGATCATCTCTGGTGTACTGTTTGCCACAGTGTAGATTAAGGCAGGCTGAACTTGTGGAATTGACTGAAAGTGAAGGGTGGAGGTGAAAGAAAAAGCTAAGAGGACAACATAGGGAAAATTTTTAATTTTGATTTGACTCGACATTACCCCGAGCTTGCAAACCAATGACTCCACAGTTTTTGTGAATCGACTTTGACTGGACTCGACCCTGACTCGAATAACCTTTATATGACTCTGATTCAAGTCTGACTTAAAGGGCGTGTGACTCGATTCGTGAGTCGATAAATACGCTACATCACTGCTAATTTCTACGTGCATAAGGTTACAGGGATGATGGATGCAGGAATTGGACTCCGGAAGTACTACCGTGCTGGGACATGAAATCGGATTCTCGATTCATGACTAGAGTAAAATATCTATAAAGTCCCTATAGTAACGTTGGACTAGAGAGCCCACTTGCCACGTGTGGTCTATAACAAACAAGTGGTTTGTCAGCGTTGTTTGCATTTCCAACTGCTTTTGAATTCCAGCTATTGAAGCGATAGCTGAATTGCACAGAGCATTTTTTACATGTTTTGCTGCGCTAGAGGGCACGCGTGATTATCTTTTGAAAGATTTTCTCTTTTTGCATGTTTATGAGAGGCGAAAGCTGGCCTTATTCCTCAGGGTTGTTGGTCTTGGTGCCACTACTGCCGCGGCCTTAGTAACGCTACGCCAGTAAGTTCGTTTAAGACGGTGTGCAGATACTGTAGCAGAGCGAATGTCAGTTTCGACTTGATGGTTTGAAGTATTGATACTGTGGTGCGTTAACTGAGTAGTTAGTATTTGCACAAATATGTGAGATATAGTTGGAACTAAACATCAATTGTCATGGCATTAGAAGTGGAGGAATATTTATTATATATTTTTCTTTACCATCAAATGTGTAGGCCTACTGTGTCTGAACAGGTGAGGCAGGCACATTCACATACAGCATGTGAGAGAAGGAAGTGACATGACAATAGAGGTATGAGGAAAGCACTGCAGTAACTATGACTCTACAGAACAACAGAAGCATGTAGCAGAGGCAAAAACACTAACAGGGTTCCCACGTGGTATTGAAATGAAAGTATTGAAAAAGGATTGAATTTGTAAATCGATTTTCAAGACCTTGAAAAAGTATTGAATTTGGCCAAAATGTACATTATGTATCAAAAAAAGTATGGAAATTCTAAATGTGAAAGAAATTTGAAGTGTCTGACCAGAATTTTACTGTAGGCAAAGCAGTTCATTATTTCTGCAATGTGCAAAAATGAGTTTCATGATTAAGATATTCTAAAAATGAAGAGAAGTAATGGTACTGAACTTTTTAATAGTATTGAAAAGGTATTGAATAAGTATGGAAAATGATTTTTAAAAATGTGTGAAAACCCTGAAAAAACAATGTTTATCCACACAAGTTGTGAAGAAGCAATACAACTATTATCCACAAACCATGGATAATAATGGAATATGAAAGTTTCATGTAGGTTCTGCCAGGCATGATATATATGCTGATGGTCATCCACGAATAAGGTTGAAAAGGCAAGGATAGAGACAGATTATACCAAAAAGTTTAACAATCAATAAGTGTTGGATACATGAAAAACAATAAAGAGTGGATTGTATAGTTCTAGAGACAATAACATTTGATTTACACTGCCATGACATACATCTACCTATTCCTGCACTCTCAGAAGCATAGGTACTAGGGTAGAAGAGTTTTACAGCCTGATGTGGGTCTAGCTTACCCTAATCCCTATTTTTGCCAGCATTTGATACCAGTGTTTCTCGACCTGTGTGTGGGTTATAGCATTGTTTTAGTGGCCACGTATTTACGACAAACATATGTTACAACAAGGCTTTTTAAGGAAAATGTTAGGAACCCAGTATGGACCTGTCGGGACCTAAAAATTTCTGACTAAAAATATGGACCCGAATTGGGTCTCTAAAGCACCTTAAAAACCTGTGTTAGAATACAGTTATCTAGACATCTAATCATTACAGTAACAGTATAGAAACATTGATTGTGTCCAGCAACAAAATCTCACTGAATTGCATACAGGAATAAATTCGCTACTTTGGGATAATGTCACATGTGTGTTTGCTTATGCATAAAGCATAGCGTATGCTAACAGGTTAGTAAAGTAAGCAACACAATTTTTATAAAAGGTTATCAGGGCCACAAAAGGAAAAAGTTAAGAAACACATATCATTTAAACGCTACAACGAAATGTGTAAAATAGTGTTGTACAACATTTCTTGCCTGTTTGTAGTGTGTGTAATTAGCGTGACATAAGCATCATGGCCTTGGAGAAAAGAACATCACATTAGTTGTGTTCTGACTGTTAAGTCACTTTGTTGGTTTTGCGGTCCAATATCTCTGATTAACATGTTGGTAAGTCAAGGTGGTAACATTCTTATTTTTTTGAGGTTTGGTTCACTATAATATTTCTTTGAATGCATAAAATTTGACACTCAAAGGTACTTGTTGATTTGTGAAAAGGGTGAAAACTTTTCAACAGGTGTGTTTTCTTGTTGTTTGTGTATAAAGCAATTTTTATTGAATCATTGTTTCAGGACCATACTCATTTGTTGCTTTTTATGTAGTTAGAGAAAACATGGTTTTACTTATTTTTTGTGTTTACTTGTTTTTGTTTCTAGTAGATTACAGTGGTAATAATTCTTGGATGATAGTGTTCTGAATAGTTGTAAGGTTTTTGTCTTATCATAGGAGTATGGAACTGGAAAACCAAGAATAAAGGACGTTTTTATCATACTACTTTACTGCTGAAGGGATTTACGACATTGGTACATCTTTTTCACAAATGGATGTAGAAAAAGAATGCTCACTTTTAGGGACTTTATTTCAAAGCATTGTAACTGATCTCAAGGTATAAAACTGCTTGTTAATAGATATTTGGAACTTGTATCGGTGATTTGTTTTTTTGACTTTTTGTGAATGGTAAAGGTTGGATGTTTGCTATAGTAACAATATACTACTAGCATAAAATTAAAGTGCAGTGTTGAACGCCAAGCTTTTATACTAATGTTTACAAATGGAATTCCCTCTTTGGTCACATGCCTGTGTAAAGGAAATGAGCTTGTATATAAGGTTATGTTGTAAATATGAATTCTTTGTTGTTCATCAGATGGCTTTGGTAATGTTTTTTGTAAGTAGAAAAGTGTGCATTGAATGTACTTCTACTTTTACCCTAAGCAGCCTTGGGTCTATGGTTCCATAACTTTTTGCTTTCTTTCAAAACTGGGTTTGCTGCTGAAAATAAGTTCTTTCTTCAGCAAAATCACCAAGTGTGACTTAAGCAATATTGTGTCATTGAGATGGGTGAAAACATACTGCCACATTGATATATACCAGGATTTTACTGCTGTAATGATATGTAACTGATTAGATTAGAATTGATATTTTGTGTAGTGCATACCAGGTAAATACCACATTTATTCAATTGTAAGCTGTGACTTTTGTGTTTTTTCATCATTTCATGTGGCTTAAATTTTTTTTCTTTACCTTATCAAAAAGTCTATTAGATGATGCTAAATTTTTTCTTTTCTATGTTTTGTCAATCAAAATTTTCGTGCATTCTCTTTTTCTTTTCAGCATTGTATGCATACTCTGTCACAAGCGGATTGTGGTGAACAGAAAACAGTTGTAGTGGTGTAAGCATCATTACCAAGGATGCAAATCAAATGTGATATGTGCTAGTATATGAAAGTATCTCAGAGTCTTAGGTAACCTATGTTCAAGTGGGGCTTGTATTAATTTTTTAACATTATTTCATGTGGCTTGCAATCAATGGTGGCTTACAAACAACTGTTGGCTTACAATTGAATAAATACAGTGTTAAAGCCTTCAAGTCATGGTTTGTCAAATATGGATTTGTTGATACTTTCAGGGAAGCTCGCCAGCATGGGAAGAGTTGGTTACAAGAGGCAACAAGCTCCACACTCTCTTGAGGTATGAGGTATTGTGTACATGTGCTTTACATGAAAAATCTTTTCATATTTTGTTAACAGATAGTTCTTGAAAAAGTTCAATTTGATGTGGTTAATCTGGGAATGAGGCTATTGCTATGTATACTACAGATATTTAGTTAATTGATTCATAATTTATGGTTTCAGTCTGTGTTATTTGCAGATTGCTATTTGTTAGCCAAAAGCACTTATTGCAGACTAGCTATCCAGCAGCTAAATAATAAATTTTTTCATGCTGAAGTATACTGAAAACTGATAATATATGAGGAAATTCTTTGTTGATGACTGCACAGTTGCATTGGACTCTTGCCTGATCGTAAAACTTTCACCATATATTGTTATTGAGATTTGTTCATCTGTATGCATTATAGCTATATTTTTATATATATAATATATATATTTCATGCTAAACTTGTTTTCCACCTATTCCGGCTTTCAAATTTGACTGTCATTTTTACATTGCTCTTGTTGAGATCATGGTATGTATCAATGTTAACAACATCCGCAAAATTATTGGAAATGGTATTACCTGTTATTTCTTGATTTGAGCACAGTGTCTTATATCACCAAAGGAAATCTTGTGACATAACCTAATCATTTTCATACTATGCTTTGCAGCTGATTTCTATACACACATTTAGAAGGTTGTCTTGTTTGTGGCTGCCAGTGATTTGTTCTAAGTTTTAATGATAACCTTGATTATTGTTTTTATTAATGTAATGATAGTGCTTATATCTTTGTTTTCAATTTTGGCTACATGTTTGAGTAAACTGTCCATGAAAACTTGGCCATCACATAACAGGACAAGTATTATTATGTCTTTCAGCCTAAATGGTCATGATCCTAGGTATTTTCAAGAGGCAAAAGACGTTATTTATATTCTGCAATGACAATGTGCACTATACTCTGTTTTTATCGACCTACATTCTGCAGTGTGTGTGTTTATACTATGGACTTCGTGTCTGGTCACAAATAAATAAATAAAATAAATAAATATACATAGATTTGGTGTTACAGTTAAAAGCACTTGTAGTGCAGATGTTGTTGCCTACTTCATATTGCATAATTCATGGTGTGCTGTGCATGTGTTTACGACTGTTGCTATCTTTGCTGTTTTCAAGTTTGTTATGTTTACTGCAGGACAACAAGTATGGCCTTATCTGCATTTGTTGAGTCAATTCAGAAAATTGCTGATGTGGCTACAAATACTAAAGGTACATTGATCAGTTTGTTTAAGTCTGTTGCTTTGCAGAAAGTTGAAGTTACCATGTTTACCACAAATATGGTTCAATATGCCATTGTCTTTTCATTTTTCATATCTAATGTTCAAAGGCAAAGCTGTATTGGCAGATAAAGCTAATTTACATGTAGGTTAGTTGATTGTGTGTTCAATCATATCATAAACCTATTATGCCATAATTGATGGTATAGAAAACAGCATTTTATGAAAGTGAAGGTCACTATCAAAGCACATAGACTTTTCTCTGTGTATATTTTGGCATATTAATTGGATTTGATCTGGCACGCAAACACATCCATGATGAAAAATTACCGTAGTGCAGAAATTTATGTGTTCTAAAGTTGCTGCTAAGTTACTGTGAACATGGTGTGTGGAGTAACGCAGCAGCATCAGTCTGTAAATAACCTGAACTGAAAACAAGTCATTGACTGTTTTGACCATGTAAAATAGCTGTTGTTGATATGAACCAAGTCAATGTTGTGTGAGTCAGTCTGAATTTGTAATAAATTGAAAACATTGGTGCAATGCTGGCAATTAGTTCACAGTACAGCTTCCCTGTGTAGTATTTTGACACAAGGTGATAGTGCATCCAACTTCTTACTATCTGCTTACTTTGCCTCATAATGACCATAACAGAGGGGTAAACATCCTCAGTCCTGAAATTTGCAAGCAGTGCTAAGTTGAAAGAATAAAGCAAGATATGAGAAAGCAAGCAAACTCTAGACCAGTGGTTCTCAAAGTGGTCGATATGGACCCCCAGGGGTCAGTTGGACCATCCAAGGGGTTGATAAATAATTATGGGGTCAGATGGTGATCACTGAATGGCCAGGGGTCAATGAATAACTGCTGGGGTCATCCTTCGCATTAATGAAGTTGAAAGTGGAGAAAATGGTGTGCTGCACTGACAGTTATGTTTTATGCTATGCTTACATCTATAGTTCTAAGCATATTTTCAGATGGTGTATTATTTTATCATGCATTTCAAGTAAAAAGTACTCAAAAATTTATTTTGACACATACTTTCCTTGTATTAGTAACTGTTGGTCTAGGCCACGGGGTCTGCAGAAAATTGTATACTTTATTTGGGGGTCAACATGCAGGAAAGTTTAAGAACCACTGCTCTAGACTAAAACGATTAAATCCAAACACAAGCTGCGGCAAGTAAGAATTCGAGAAAATATATTGTTCCCAAGTAATTGTTTTCACTGAAATCGTGAAACTATCTGACGCCAGTTACTGAACAATGTCAGATATTTTTTCAGTTTCAGTTATTCAAAACTTACTACAGGTGTATATTTTATGGCCGCACAAGCTGAACTATGCATTGAACCTAAGCTGAACCCCAAGGTTCTGATTAAACGCAGTTTAAGTGTCACTGTAATAGAATATAATATATCAATAAAATTATTTTGTGTAAGGTAATTTTCTGCTGGCAACAGATGTGTAAATTATTGCGTTGCATCTGCGTACAGTTTGCTTGCCTTGTTTAGTATTGAAGAAATGCAGCATGCAATTTCCAGTGTGAGTTGTTCCGTTGTCAACCTAACGAACAGAATCGACATTTGCGTTCTTCATCACTTCTGATGAGGATGTGGACAGATGACTGAATAAACCCTTAACAATATTGCAGTTAATGGTCGAGCTGACGTTTTGATTGCTGTCAGCAACTGTCGAATTGCTGCTAACCAATCATGCCATGTCGGCGTTGGTGAATTATCCTGCACTGCAGTACTTGCAGCAAGTTTGCCGATCACGGCGCTCGTTTTTTCGCAAAACCGAAGCGAAGAGTGTCCATGTGCGTGTTGTTGCTAAAAATGTGGCAGAAGTTAAAAATGTTCTAAATGTTAATATCATAATATGCGACAAATAGTTTGTTCAAGCGCGGTAATGCCTTGTCAGCTGAAAATGGAATGAGATCGCCCCTAATAACAATTACCTAATTAAAAAAAAGCAAAACGGCGTGCGCTGTCCTTGATCTACAACCTGCCACCCTAGGTCTGCAGAGCTATATCCTGATTAGGTTGACATGTGCTGTAATTACTGCTGCGATTTGTTACGCTATAAACGCGGACTGTAAAGCACTAAATTTCGATCTGGAATCGCGGCACCAAAGCACTCAAATTGCACCTCGAGGCTTGTTCTGGTTCGTGGTTGCTGCAGTTTGCCAGCTGCTCAGCATGCAACATGCAGCCATTTCTATCTCGCATCGCTAGAGAATGCCCATTCAATCGTTAAGGGGCTCACTTCCCAGCTTTCATTTCTGAGNTGCAGCATTGTGCTATAGCGGTTCACTTAAAAGAGTCTCAATAACAGGTTTTACNTGTTTTGCAAGATGCGGTGAGAAATTCTCGCAGACGCTTTTAGCGAGTCAAATAGAACAGCGTGGACCCTGTAGAGGANTTTCTGTCCAAGGCGCCGTTAATGCCGTTTTTGTTTTCTTTCGTGGATCAACCAACGGTCGAGATACAGCGCTCGTGGTTTCGCGCACGTGTTTGTTACCACAGAGTTGGCCTTCCAAAAAATTGATCATTGTATCTGGCAATTGCCGTGTCCTTGTT
>JGI24021J15306_10012220_pt1 | contig 10662 bp, 6 predicted proteins | sample Ectturendosymbi1_FD_15306 | JGI IMG/M metagenome (IMG submission 15306) | reverse complement strand
TCTTTTGTTTTGTATTCGGAACACCAAAATAATCACAATCCTATTTATACAAAAGCTATCAAATCATGACAACCAAATCAGCAAGACGAAAATATGAACTACAGTAATATTGCATTCATCTTAGCCCAATTCTGGAATACGATATGCTTCAATTTCTGACTCTTCCAAAGTGGAGAACGTGGGACTCTTCAATGTTTCTTTTTGAATCACTGTTGCAAACATTCTAACTGCAAAATGCCATGTCACAAGTGTCTTCTTTGGAATCAGATAAATCGCTGTGAAGTCGGTTCTTGTAGGAATAATATAGTATGGATCCCCATTATTGTCGTACTACTTACTACTATCACATTCGTATTCTGGAAACCTTACTTTCCAGTCATTTTCTTGCCATAAAACGATCTTGGTTTCATTTAGTAACAAGTTAAACCTTTTTCCACAAATATCTCGACATAATCAAACAGCAGTAACTAAAAAAAACTGCAGTACCCAGACTTGCGGAATAGTTTTGTTTATCCACAATTTTATGCCTAAAAGACCACTGTGCCGAATTCGTCCCAGCCACAAAAATCTGCCTAAAAACTCACAAAGCAACGTTACGAAACTCAAAACGCCAGATTCCTATTCTACAGGACTGACTCTATATTCCTGATTTTTCTGCCATCCAGAACTGAAAACTTTTCCCAAAAATGTTCATCAAAATCTCTACTGGATGTCTGCTGTTAAGAACCAACAGTCGACAGAATTCAAGATGGCAGATGTCAAACCTGTAATCACTAAAAGGTGATAAAGCGCTTGAAAAGAAAGCACGACTCCGGCCGAATTAGTGACACCGGTCGTTGAGTGATAAAAATAACTGTGTGCAGAATAAAAGAACAAAACGTTGGATGGGACGAATTCGGCACATATGACGTTAAAGGGTTAAGACTGTTTTATATGCCGATGATACCAATCTGTGTATTTCGCAGAAACTACAAAATCTTAGAAAAAAACAGTTAACCATGAGCTCAAAAAAATTGATCTCTGCGTTCGTGTTAACAATTATGTATCGATTTTTCCAAAAGCAATTTTGTGCTCATTAACAACTATAGCAATATCAATTTTTCAATTTCAATTAATCATCACTTAATATCAAAGGAAAGCAGTTGAAAATATCTAGGCGTTATACTTGATGATAAACTTAATTGGAGGCCTCAAATTGAAACGTCGGTAACACAACTCTCCAAATCATGTGGAATGTCGTTCAAATTAAAACACTATACCAACATTTTAGTGCTCAAATCTGTTTACTAAAACAGCTGTACTTTATTCCAAGCACAAAATTTTATAAATTCCAGACATACTTAAAATGTCAGTTGCCAAATTCATGTACTCCTTTTATAATGGTGGATTACCTAAATCATTTCGATAACTACTTTGTTGAGATTGCATCATTTCACAAACATGAAACAAGACTTGCTTCTTTGCAAAAATATTATTTAACCAGATTGAAAACATCTCTGGGTGAGTTTCTTTGAAGTATATTAGTCCCAAAATTTGGTCTAACATCTCTGAAAACTTGAAATCTTCTTTGCCTTATTCATTTGGAAAACAATATAAAAACGTCCTGCTATCTTGCCAGAATTCTTGTTGATCTTCATTTTATATGCTTGTGACATTCTGTAATATTGTGTTGGATGCCACTATTTTTCCTTCCTATCTTCCTCTAGAGTTGCTCACCCCTCCCCCTGTACATAGGCATGCTTTTCCCCACTGTTTTTTGTTGTTGTTCTTTGCTTACTTTACCTGACGTTAATTTGATGCTTTTGATTACTTTTTTACTACAGTAGAATTTGCCTAATTCGTCACCTCATGGGGATTAGAAAAAAGTGACGATTTAGGCGAAGTGACGAATTATGCAAATAGGTGAAAACTCTATCACTGAAGCTCGTATATTTTATCATAGTAACTCATACACATAGTGCTCTTATATACAGTAAAATACAAGTTCATGACGTTATGGTTGAATGCAACAATGAATTCCTCTACTCTATCTGGACTCCTCTGTTTAATCTAGCACCTTTTAAATCTTTAATAAACTTTTCCGGGTTCTCTCAATTGGGAGTTAGGTCGCGCTTCGCACCTCATGTATAAATTCGATAAACTAATTGTGAGGTGCAACAATTCTCAGATAAAGGTCCTTAATTTCTTTGAATTCCCACACGTACTAGCTGCTTAGACATCAAAAGCAAAACTGCAAATGACATATTAGCCGAACGAAACGCTTCTAAGGGATAGACAGTGGTGACAAATTAAGCACATTGACGAATTAGACAAACAGAAATCTACACAAAAGCTAGGAATTCTGCCGGAACCGACGAAAAAGTAACGAATTACGCACATTGACGAGTTAAACGATGATGAATAAAACAAGTTCTACTTTACTTGTAAAACGTCTTCAATTAAAATTTGGTTTGTGCTAGCAACAGGGCTGGCTGATAACTTGACCCAGGTGTGATTCAACATGTTAGAATACGATAAGAAATTTCAGGTTATGTTTATATTTTCACTGACATGAAATCAATTCGTGATATTTGATGTTATTGTATTTCCTCTTTCTGCATTTACATTATTTTGTGATTTGAGTCACAAAATGCATGAATATACCATACCATGTACCAAGAGACCTGCCTGCAAAAACCATTATTTTTTTGCCAATAGCATGTGTGCTCCTCAAGTTATTACCATTCAAAATTTAAGTCACGCATGAGTCATTTTGATGACCACTTATTTTTTTACCCCAAAAATAGGCATAAGCGTATGGATTTTTGAAAATTTTTCTTCAACAATGAAGAAGGAATACTTGAGACAACCTTTTGTTAAGTTTTTGCAACAATTAATGATTTCAGTGAGAATGACTTAGTTTTAAAGTTAGTTAATGATTTTCTTGCTAATCGTTACGCTTCATTGACCACAAAAAGTAAACATTTTGTATGGTCCATAACTTTGCAAAACTTTAACCAATTTCAAAAAAATTTAGTTTTTTGGAATCAGCATGAAAAGCTCTATCTCCTTATTAAATTTGAGGAAAATCTGGGATGGTGGGTTGACTTTTCCAATTTTTTGGTTCATTTGACATAGAATGACCCTCCCATTTCATATTAAAGAAAGATAAAAACAAACTTTGCACTTGGAACAAACTACTTAAATCATTATGATTGCAGTTGTAAAATGCAGCATGGAAACCTTGCTGTAATAATGCCTTATGACAGTTAATCAGGTCAGTCTGTTCCATTTAAAACTTTTGGGTTAATAAACTGTCATTTGATAACCAGTTGTAGTACCCTACTAACCAGTAGCTGTGATTTGTTGTATTTATACATGAACTTGGCCACTTCAAGACTGTCAATATATTTTGGTGGCAGAATTTTCTTGTTTTTGTAAATGTTTGATTTAAAAAGTTGCAATTACAGATGTGTTCAAATATCTCATCGTGCAAATTAGAACTACCAATATTAACTTTTGAAGACCTGATTTATAGCCAATAGCATTACCAAGCATTGCTATCATTTTTCAAAAAAAACAAAAAGAATATCACAAGTTGATAAGCTTTTAGTTGTAACGCTTATCTTAATTTCTCATGCAACTTTATCTCACACATTTTCACACTGGAACAACACAATTTGTTAGACTGTGCTCTTGAACAACTTGCTTACTTGCAACTTAAAAGAGCATAAATCATTCTGCCAGCACTCATCATTTGTGGTTTGTCATCACAAAAGTCATTTCAATATAACTGGTCTTTATGCAAAACAATCTCACTCAAAAAATACTGAAACTACACAATCTTCCACATAACTTGGTTACCAGAACAGAAAAAGGTGGTTGTATGTGTGCTTTACAAAAACTTATATACCAAAAGACTATAAAAAAGTCAAGTTTTCATTATTCTTTTGATACCTTCATCTTCATGCCATAAGAATTGATGAAACAAACTACGAGTACTCGAACTGTAACAAGGAGAAACAAGAAGTAGTATGCTTAATGAAAATATTTTGAGATATAGCTTGCACATGAAAAAATAATTAGTGAATGTATATACGAGATACCAAAATTGGTCAGCTATATATGACTTACCAAGTGACAAGTGGTATTTATGAGCTACTTCAGCATAAATGATATCCAACTTTTCTATACACTTCATCTTAATCCATTGCTTTCGAATCAAGCATGGCATTTTTTCATAAATGTGGCCAATAATGTAAGCATGGACCTTGAAAAATGGTATGAAGTAATATAAATTCATCCATATTGGAAGTTATTGCAAAACAAATATTTACAACATTGATCACTGAAAACACAAAATCATGAGTGTCTCATTAACACCTTCCACACCAGCCACCTAGCTTGTATTGTCATGGACATGCTATCATGTGCTGAACACGTATGCAGTTGCTTGATCCAAAATTAAAGCTCGAAGAGTTCTTGCTCAATTGAGCAAGAAACATGAAGATGCATTTTCCCTACCAGATTTCCTACATAGTTTGTCAAGAAATGCAAAGACTTGTACACTGCTCCACCATCACTCCTTTCAGTTTCATTCCACACATGAAAGCAACAAGTTGAAAAAATCTTTTCCACATAAAGTTATCTTTCACCATTCACATGTAGTTTACAAACTAACATGCACCTGTGGGTCAAATTATGTTGGATCAATTCGCCAAAATTTAATAACCTGAATCAATGAACACAATTCTGATCAACTAACAAAATATGCAAACATTTATTGGCCAAACCCATGCACCGATTTATCTTCAAGCAATCAGAAATATTGGGAAGAATCGGTCAAAAGAAACTTCATCTCATATCTCTTAATACAAGAATGCCAATTACATCCCAACATCGATGGTGGTTTGTCTACTCTCTTACTGCTATTTAATACATAATTTCCTCTATGATGTAATACAGTACGAATGCCTTCAAACTGCATCTTTACTTTTTTGTTTCATCACTGATTGTATTTTATTACTGTTCCTGATGATAGCTTACAACTAAACTGAAATGTTGAATAAAACAATAAACGTTTTCGATATCTGTGGCTTATAATGTTTGCAATAAGAACCTGCAGCAACTCTTTGCATTGCTTACCAAAAGTTACCATGTTTCATGCAACAACTGTGTGATGCACTATAATCAGACTTCCTGATAAACTAGGCTTTAATCAACTAATGCCTGATTCAACAACGAAACGCTGCACGACTCACTGCACACAAACAACCAGTGTGAGTTCGAAATGCGGAATGACACGGCAGTCGTCACCACAGCAACAATGCGAACCACATAATTACAAACGCGGGCAATCAAGATAAGCGGCAGTGCTGTTCATAATTACCACAATCTACCCCGCCAAAAAAGGAAACTCAAAACAAAGGGCATATCCAAAATAAAAAACTCGTTAAACTGACGCAAATAACACTGCCAGCATACAACAAAAAGTACACACAAATAGTCATGACGAAAGTTTATATTCACGCCACTGCAGGTACTACGAGACCCACTCTCCAAATCTTTCAGGAGCTTTCCTTAAGCGTGTAGACTCCTCGGAGGCATAGCATTGTCCCCCGCTGACCCGTGATCTATGCTAGATGATCCACCGACAGGCTCATTTACCACAGGTGGAGCAGTCACATCCAGCTCTCTACCAAGTTCTGCGACAAAGCTTTCCGGAACATTATCTGCAAAAGTTTCGACGGATGGACGAGAGGATGTATCAAATGACGGACATGGAGATAGATCTTTAATCGAAACGCTCGACTCCTTGCCATCAGGGAAGCGAACGTAAGCAAACATAAGACTGGCTTCCAACAATTCAACCTCCTCGCATAGAGGTTCACTTTTGCTCCGAACAAATTTTCGCAACATCACAGGTCCTGGTTGGATCAGCCAACTCGGCAGAGATTGCCCAAGCCTTGAGCGTCGATTTAAGGGTAGAAAACATTCGTGTGGCGTTGCATTCATAGCCGTATATAGCAATGACCTTACGGAATGCAGAGCTTCCGGAAGGACTGTCACCCACGCCTGTTCCGACAAGCCTTTGTTGCAGAGCATTAGTTTAACAGTAAGCCACACGGTCTGGTTGATGCGCTCACACTGGGAATTGCCTTGAGGATGATAGGGAGTGCTGCGACTAGTAGCTATTTCTCGAAGTAATAAATACTGTTTCAGAGCCGCAGTCATGAAAAAAGAACCTCTGTCACTGTGCATATACTGAGGATAACCGAACAGAGCAAACAGACTTGAAAGATGTTTGATGACGGTAGGAGTCGATTGATCACGACATGCAAACGCAAACCTCGAGTATTCGTCAACGACATTAGTACGTAAAGATTAGCACCTTTCACAGGGCCTTTGAAATAAATGTAAAGTCTCTCCCAAGCGTTTGGCTTGAGATCTGCACAGACACAGCAACAGCGACAAACTTCGCGGACATCTGAAGCTGAAAATGGGAGATTTCTAGTGCGCACGAAATGGAGCAGTCGAGTGACACTTGGATGGTGAAGTTGTTGGTGCATGCCAGTAAGATCGGGCAATGAGCTTTGACCTGTATTAACACTTTGAGAGCTTGTCTACGATATATTCGTACTTCGATTTCAGCCTAAAAAACAGCAGTTTTCAGTTGCCTTACCAACGATTGCGCTAGAGAGCTGTTCAACGGCTCAAACGGATCGGCCAGTCTAGTTGATTGCACTTGAAAAAAATTTTTTGGTTGGGGGCTGCAGATTTTTTGTGACAGACGTCATAAGTTAAGTAGTTTTGGGGTCATTTTGGCTCATGTTGCCTGGCCTAGGGCCCAACAGCTAGGCCAAAGTGTTTCGCTGAAGTTTTCATTGGAAACTAGACTCGTGTCCGAGTCTTTTGAGCCTTTGATCGACTTTCTAACGTTTCTGGCTCAAAAGTTATGATCTAAAATAAACAAATTAATTAATTAGCTAATAAGTCAAATATTTAACTTACATCACAACTTTCGAACCCGAAACCCCAGCAGGTCATCCAAAGTATCAAAAGACTCAGATTGTAGCCTAGTTTCCAGTAAAAACTTCAGCGAAATACTACCACCAGACGGTTGGCACCCAGGGCCAGGCAAAGTGGGCCAAGGTGGCCTGAAAGTCCTCCAATTATGACGTCACTCACAAAAAACCCGAATTCCCCAAACAAAAAATTTTTTTTCAAGTGCAGACTAGAAGACTTGCTGTGTCTTTTGAGACTTTTACCAGGTCTGTAGAGCATACCGGAGAAATTCCCGCGCAAAGCCACGTGCGTTTATGCGTTGTTTTTTTTCGAAAATCCCCGAAAGCGGCCGGACGCCAAAGAGTTAATGAATGGATACCACCCAAAGGCAACATTCAAATCAATCTTATGGAGAGCAATAGACAATAAATTAACTTCCTCTACACAAAGCATACACTGTTACTTTTGTTGAACAACCAAGTTTTCACTCTCTGAATATCTGTTAAGATAAATGACATCAGTAACTTGACGTGCAAATTAACATTCAGAACGTGATCCTCCCCATGGGAAATAATTCTCATATTTTTTTGTTTTGTTTGACATGGTCTGACCTTCTTCCCTGCCCAGTGGGTAGTGCTAGCATTGTTGTTTAACCACAGCGTTTGAAGGGGTACTCAAGAGATTTGTTGCCATTGTATTGACTGCAAACTCACTCAATATTTTACCAACATTCTCAGTCATTATGGTGAGTTGTTTTCGGCATTTAATAGGTTTGATGAGTTTCTGACGATTGGCACCAGTCAGTTACTTTCTATGTTCTAGTGAAATTATTATTTGGGCAAAACCTATTTTCCTGTTTTTATTTGTCGCGGCTTGGCATCAGTCAGTTAGTTATGTTGTTCTGATTTCTGAGCTTGTGATGATTTCTTTATTCATTTCAGTCTTAAGAGTGCTTGTTTTCTTTGCTCTTACTTTAGCCTTTCAAGTTCAACTTTTCACCCGTACACTTTGCTTGCAAATTTCAAGAGTGAGGATGCGTAATTTTATGTGAAATTGATTTCCTATTGAAAATTTGCTGATAAATTCTTTGCTTACCCCTATTATGAAGAGTACTCATATGTGCAAAGTTGAATCATTGCAAAAAGATGAAAGCAGAGCCCAGTCAGCTGATTTGTTGAAAACTTGCAGAAAACCTAGAGCTTTCACTGTAGGCTAAATGTGGTAATACCCTCTGATTTTTTTCAACATTTCCTTCTTTGTAATGTTAACACTTTGGCGTCTGGCCACTTTTGGGGATTTTCAAAAAAAACAACAATGTGCCCTGCAATCAAATATGACAGCCAAGGGTGTAACAAAGTTAGATGGCACCCAGAGCAAGCTAGTTTAGCAACCCCATTTTCAAACCTGAGGTCTTTTGGAAGCAAACGTACTGTATCAAAAAAAGTACTTGTGACATTGTTGAGACTTTTCTACAACCCCCGCAATAATTCAGCACCTGGGGAATTGTGTCCCCCTTGCGCCCCTGGCCACGGCTGACCTAATTATTGTTAGAAGCGCAGACATTCAAGGCTCAGGGATGTTTGTTCACAGAAACATAGATATTTGCATAGTTAGAAGCATAGATATTTTACGATGGCGTCCATCACTAGAATAGCGGTAGGGCAAGGGAGTTAAAGGCAATGGAAACTTACACAAAACAAAAAATCATTACCAATCATGCTTGTTTCTATTCAGCAGCAATGCAGACCTTAAAAATAATAACAAAAATTATATAAAACCATTCTTAATTTCCTGTGTGGGCGAACAGCTGCAATAAATTGTTCAAAGTCAATCTTGATAATCAACGAAATTACTTGTGATACTTTTATCAAAAAGCAACTGCATCCCCTGTTGCCCCCTTATTGAAAGGTAAGGGGTCAATTTTTCCTCTCCAACATTCACAGTATGACACTTCACAACAAAGTGCATAGCCATGAAATTCACAAAGCGCTGAATGTCGAACCACTTCTCCGAATCTTTGGAGATCCCAGCTATGTTGGTTTGGCCATCTGTCCAGAATGGCCTGGAAAAGATTGGCGAGGCAAGTCCTGCTGGCAACACCCACGGGAAAGCAGCCAAGAGGTCATCCAAGGACTAGGTGGAGTGATTACACCTCCAACATTGCTTGGTCCCGTCTTGGTGTTGAGCCAGTAGAACTATCTGTAATTGCTGTTGGTCATGAGGAATCCCGAGTCCTCCTACGACTGCTGCCCCCAACTCTCCACACAAGAAAAGCGGGCAGGAAAATAAATGCAAAAAATGACTATTCGAGGCTTAATACATGATAGTCAACAGATCAAGTTCATTTTTGTCTGCCTCAAAATGTTCACTTACTACATGTTGTGCGGAATATGGTAGGCTATGTAGAAATTTCCATGTTACAATAATTTGTAGCACATAAGTTCGGAGATAGGGTATTATGACATAGTGGCTACGGAACCACCTAAGGATCTTACTGTTTTAAAACTTATTCAACCATCCCACCTCGCATGACGCGATTCAAATAAAACAGTCAGTTTGTCATTGCACCAGTGTCAATCTGGTAGCCTACCGGTTAGGTTCCAAGTCAACCATTTCAATGGTTCAGGGTTCAGCTCTTGACTTGGCGCCTTATGTTTTCGTAATAATGATTGCTTGCACATTTCAATTTGTGGGACCACTTTTTCTTTACTTTTTTCAGACCTATATAAACTTTTGCTTTACGGGTTAGGTTTAGGGGTTAGCGTTAGGTTAGTGCTAGGTTAGCATTAGGTTAGCATTAAGTTAGCATAGCGTTAGGTTAGGGTTACGTTAGCTTAGGTTAGCACTAGCTTAGGGTTAGGTTAGCACTAGCTAAGGGTAAGGTTAGTGTTAGCTTCAGGTTAGGTTAATGTAAGGTAGTGTTAGCTTAGCTAAGCATTTGGTTAGAGTTAAGGTTAGGTTTTAGGTTCACCTTTTGTGTTTACTACAGTATGTTTCTACAAAGCCAGCTGCATTCTCCTCGTGCGTTACTGTCACGTTACAGGAGACGGTTGAATAAGGTTTCAAATTTAAAGATCCATCGATGGTTCTGTAGCCACTGCCTATTATGACGTCTGTAGCTGAAGAGTCAACTACGTTTCTGATTAAAACAAAACATTCAACTTTAAAACCTATTGAATTTCAATGTCAGGCTGTGGCACATTCAAAATTCTTCCGTGGCCCACAGGTTGAGAAACCCTGGCCTAACATAACATGATAACTGCAAGCCTTTAGTCAAGATAAGGTGGGCTGAGTAAGAATTGTGGCTGACCTACAATAATAATCATAGTGATAGGTTGCTAAGGGAAAGATAAGATTACAGTAATTTACTTTTTTAGGTACTTGTTTGGCTCAGATACAAGGTCCTTTTTACACTACAGCAGTTAGAATACAAAGCTACAAACACGTTTGGTGTATAGCAGTACACAACACATCACAACAGGTGGTGTTGTTTGTTCATACAAGATGATGTAAGGCTAGTTGATACTGAATAGAACGAAATATGACAAAAAAACACCAGCAACTGCTGTATTTGGGCATCATCATACAGAAGCATTACATAATTAATACGACCCACCAATAATTCCTTTGAAGTGGCTAAAGGTAGCCAACAATGGCCACATGATTCAGCGCATGCTT
>JGI24021J15306_10012219_pt1 | contig 10662 bp, 8 predicted proteins | sample Ectturendosymbi1_FD_15306 | JGI IMG/M metagenome (IMG submission 15306) | reverse complement strand
GCTAGTGTTGCTAATTCGTTTATTTGCTATATTAATCTTAAGTATATTTTGAGCAAATTACGTTCTTCTGAAACTAGGGGTGTACACTCGAACATTACAAAAACATCAGATGGTACGCGATCTCAAAAAGTTTGAGAACCGCTGCTTTAAATAAATGATGTTCTTTGTACATTTTTGTGCTTACTATTCTGCAGTAGGTATTCGTTATTTTGGTTATTTAAAACAAAATTTCTACGTCATTTTTTAGTGTTTACTCCGACTTTACGGATATTCGTCAGCAACCCTAGTGTTCAGGGGTGTGCGCAAAGGGGGGGGTTAAAAAAACCCTTGAGTTTGATAAGTTACAAAAATGTTATTACCTGCGCAAAGGAGATTATTTTCGCATACTTTTGCTTGTTAATAAGTCGGCTTAATGCAAATACCACAGAATGAATTTGCATGCAAATTTCAAGGAACATTATAAATGGGTCAAAAAGTAATAATTAGGTTTTGGTGGGAATCTGGGTTATCGTCTGCATTCAGAAATGATCTCACCACTTTTTGCAGATATTTCGTGCATTACGCATGTTCAAGATTGTGTTTCGCGATAGGTCACTTTATCCAAAACAACTGTCTTTATTTTGTCGGCTGTTGCTGATCAGCGCACGCGCTGACCTCATTGGCGACATTGCCAGTTTCTGTAGCATGATAGAACTGTTGCGCGAGCTCAAAAACAGCAGTTGTTAAAAGAGAAGCATTCAGTCATTTGATAATGTCTGAACAGGGAAAAAAGAAAACTACTGTAAAAGTTTGCTGGACTTCTATATACATAAAAAACGGAAAGTTTTCTTGCGTATGTTATACGCATTCTCAATTCTTGTGAAGTTTAGCAAGATTCAATCTTGCAAACCGGAGTGTATGCAAGCCAATCCAGCCGCACACGTATGCTCGTATTCGACAGGACATTAGCGAAGCCTGGTTTTGCAGTTGTAAATCGCTCTGACGTAGTGATGAGCGTGTTTTACTCCCGTTTTAACACGCAGCCTGATATTTTGCAGTTTTGAACTGCTGTGCCATAATGTTAAGTGTATTTTCTTCTGATGCGCTGATAGTTTATATTAAGTGTAATGACACATGAAATAAGGAGAGTGTGTGTAGAAGAATATGCATGTTGTGTCAACAAACTTCGCCAAAACATTGGTTTGGAAACAGGAATATGACGTGCAATTATGACGTCACAAACAGCGGACAAGAAATAGAAATGACCACCATATGCCACTGCATGACCCCTCCCCCAATGAAAATTTTCTGTGTACGCCATTGCTAGTGTTGGTTGTGCGAATGAAATTTTCGTTGAACAAAAGAGTGCGAACCGTCTTTCTAAAGGTTGAAAAGCACTGTAGTGGAGCATCACTTTCACAAGAAGACACACGCTCACTGACATCTTAACACAAACGAACAGCTGTTTGTTTCAACAATGGGCGAAAGAGTGGTTTTCAAGTAAAATAGCTCCAGCTGTTCTAGCTCGGGAGAGCAAGATCGAAAACACACAGTTCAACGCGTGCATAAGAGTAAGCAAGCACATAAGCACAACCGGCAAGTGCCAAGTAGTCCCATGAAACAGGAGATTTTACCTTGGACTGAAGACGAGTTTTACTGTATAATTAAATTCTATGCGCAGTTACTTCCGGTAAACAGTACAAGCAAAAAAAACAGCCATGTGGAACGCGATAGCAAAAAGGTTGGAGTAATAGAAGAGGTTTTACACACAGATTTCTGCAAGATGCGGGTGGAACGTTTGGGGACCCCCTGCAGGGCCCAGACACTGCCTATATATTATTTTCTGACAGAAAATAATTTTTTTCTTGTTTTTCACTTTCTCATTTAAGAAATATCGACTTTTGATAGATTAGTTCAAGGTTATTTTGGAAAATATTTTTTTATGTTTCTGCAACTGTCTGAAAACAAACTGGTTTTGTTTAGACTTGTCCAGGCAGGTCGGATATTCGCGTCAACTCATTCCATTAAAAAAAAAAAGCATAACCCAAGGAAAACTTTTCAATTTACAAGTTGGTCAATTTTGAACATTGTTTTAAAAGGTGCTTAGCTAATAAAACTACAGAGCAACTGTTGCAAGAAAGACGGTAGTCATATGCCACTATCTACAACAAAGATAATCTCATTCATTCATTTTTATGCCCGCTTTTCCTCTGGGGATGGTCAAGAGAACAGCAACCCTAGGAATCAAAATACTTCACGGTTTTTAGAAATCTCAGGTAGTTCTGCTGGCTCCACATCAAAACAGGACTAAGCTAGATCGGAGATACCGTCAGTCCACCTGGTCTTGGACTGCTTGCCCGTGGGTGTAGCCAGCGAGACTTGTCTCAGCAATCTTTCCTGGGGCATTCTGGACACATGGCCGAACCAACTGCTCTCCGACTTTAGGCAAAGCGACATGTTCGAGAAGACGCGATTGTCTCCCCACCTATCCACAACTGGAGGTCCCACGTTTGCACCGGCTACGCATCTTGGAAGGTGATCGGGAAGTTTCGCAATGCTTGAAGCTACCATGTGCAGGTGTTGTGTACGAATAAACTCCCATTGTACTTTCGGAAGTTTTCGCAGCACGAGAAGTTTGACTGCAACTTAGGTGCAGAAGTTCAATCGATGCCTAGTTTAGCGTAGATTAATTTTAAAAAAGCGTACACGAAAAGTGAATTGCGTTATGTTAAGCTACACTCACGGCATTATGAATTTGATTACAAATGCAATCTTTACTCACTAGTGACGACAACTGTCGCTGTGACACGTAACATCTTGAAAGGATTCTACTTTTCTTAACTTGAAGTGTTAAGCTACAATTGCGTTGGTATATACTGTACGCAAGCTAAAATATCGTGTTTGTGGGTTAAGTTAATCCACATTTTCCACGAGGCATGATAATGATAATTGTGATCTCACAATCCAAGCTGTTGCAACATGAAACCAGCGTTTGTGGATGTGGCACACAAGTTACGGACAGTGTTGCCACACTGTTGTTACGGAAAAGTACTAGATTTCATGATAAAGAAACACTAGATTCAGAAAAAAAATACTAGATTACAAAATCAAACTTACAGTACACACAGCGAAAATGCCCGGAAAATGTGTTGCAATGCCAACCATAGACATGTTCAACTCATTTTTAAACCAGAAAGAAAGAAAACGGGAGATAGCAGCAACGTTTGAGTTTGTTTGTACAGGTCACTGAAGCTTTCAACACATGACCAAGTGACTTCGCAGTGGTGGCAGCTCAAAACATATTACATTGTCTTGTGTAATTTAAGATTTAATTAGATACAATTTTTAGCAAATTACAATTGCACTAAATCAGAAGGTCTCAATTACTGTTACAATTACACAAAAATAGTTCATTTAATTAAAATTCAGCTCACTCATAAAAAAACACTAGATAGCCATAAAAACACTACATGAAATGAAAAAACACTGGATCAAGTGGAAAAACTCNAGCAGTGGCACCACTGGTTACGGAAGCGCTACTCCAGCATTTCACAAATACGTTGAAGTGGTGATTTGTCGTTTGGTTCGATAGTAGCGCGGTAGTTAGGATTCAGTGTTGCATCACAATTGTTATCTGTTTGTTAAACACGACCAGCAAAAGCAGTGTTGGCAACAACGCAACTCACGCAAGCTAAACCGCACTGCTTGTGATTGGATCAGAACTACCGCGGCATTATTGCACAATCATCGGATGCATTATGTGCACGTTAGCTATTGTCATGGCGATTTGTTCTCATAGAAATTGCTTCTGGCGGACGGGCGGTAATCAGTTATAAACTAATGCTGCTTTTATTTAGGCTAGGTTGTAGATGACCAGCTAACTTACTGCAGGCTGCTTGGTGAAAATGCAGATAAACTTTGATTTCTGCATGACAATCTTAAACTGTTGATATGGAGCAATTGAGTATTGAGAAATCAGTTGAGGTGTTTCATTTCATACCAATGCCAGAGTACTTCAGCTGCAGCAACTAATGCAACTAGTTTGCTTTTTCAGGACATGCAGTTATGTAATGTTACGTCACATCAAAACTCCAAACTTGGATTGACATTTCAAATTGAAAACACACTGAGCTGCATAAGAGTGTGATAGGTTGGTTTGTGAAATATATACAAAAACAAAATTTCACAAGATTTATGTAGTATGGTAACTGTTAACAAACATACTATCACAGACCAAAAAAAGTTACTCTTGAAAAAATTTTCATTTTTGGCAATGGTTGATTGAATACAGTGTTGTACTAATTTTAATCTCCTTAATTTGATGCTCCGTTTTGTACTTCCTTCATCCTTTTCATTGTTCATCATCTTTTAACTTTCAAGCACTGTTTTTGCTTTGTTTTGGTTTATGCACCATAGGCAGTTGGTTCTCATACATTCAGTGTTCTGGTCTTATCGTTTTGTTATTGTAACATTCTTTTTTATTCATGGCAATGTGTTTATTCATTGCAAACAATGTACACTATGCTAACAAGTTACCAAACATTGAAATTGCTGCAATTCCAAAAATTTCAGCTCATACATCCTGATTTTTTACGTTTTTGAAAAAAAAGTATGGCACAAAATACATCACATTTTTGATGAAGCAGAAAACAAGATTTAAAATTTTGGAAATATCAGTTATCAGCTATCGGCCCATGAATGGCCAATATATGGGTATCGGCCTCAAAAAAGCCATATAGGTCGATCACTAATTTTTATTGATGAGCAGGGTTCCACAGAGTAATGAGAGTCTTTGCCAAGTTGCTACAAACCATGAAATGTTGAAAACCACTGACCTAGTAGATAAGGTTTAACAATATTAGTTGGATGTGAAAATCCGACTTGGGCATGTCTTAATAAAAGCAGTTTGGGTCAAGACAGTTGCAGAAATTTGAAAACAACGTTGTATAGACAAAAACGGTTTGACTAAAGTTGAAAAATATATTTCCCAAAAAAACTTATTTGCTTTTTCTATCAGAAAGCTGTTGTTTTTCTCTGATAGAGCTTCAGAAACTCAGAGCACTTTGTGCAAAAATGCACGGTACTTTATTTGAAGACTAACGGTTAATGCAGCAGACAGTTCCGCATAGGGTTCGAATTGTACAGAACGTTCAGAATAGAATGAGTCACCAACAAAGGCGACAGTACTAAGCGATTGACCAAGAGGTATAGCAGGCGCAAAACGAATCAATGCACGGTGTGGAATAAATCATTTCCTGGCAGAAATAATGCAACCATCAGCGCCGCGGAATTTGTGCCAAACTTCCACAACGAAAATTCGAGAAAACACAACTCTTAACAAAAACAATTATTCATATTTGAAAAACTCAAAAATGGGGGAAAATATTCTTCAAATAACATATGGGCAAGTGTCTAAAACCAGTAGGGAAATTCCAAACGTTCCATTCATACCTCATGCAACTCCCGGTCGAAAACATTTTCTATTAGAACTAGGTTGATAATTATGAATGATATAATCATTGCCCTAAAGCATGCACACTTGAATATAATTGTAAATAAATGCCAACAATACAGTGAATAAATATTTATGCAAAAGTTTTAAAGCCTCCCTTTAAAATGTGGATATGCAGCTTTCCAGACAGACACTAAGAACCAAAGTGGTAAGGGGTAGAGGGTCACACTTAAAATAGAACACTAAGTTCNGAAAATTTCATAAAAACAAATAATTTCTTTTTTTACTGATATTACCACTACTGCACAATAGTGGAAAATGTAGCTGCAAACACGAAGGGGTGTAAACGCACATTTTATGAGACGTCTAGTGCAGTCATCATCATGAAGGTCCATTGCCTGAACTAGGCATAAGGGCCAATGTGCAGGCAGTCTTCCAACTTTTTCTATCATAGGGAAGCTGCAAGGTTCCTGCAGTATTTAAATTCAGCCAATCCTTAGTTGGTCCAGGTACATTTTTCTGGGACGTCATCGTGCAGTCTGGTGCAGTACGATGCATACACCAAATGCATAAGGTTTTTCCGATTATGACAAAAATAATTTAATGCATGAGTCTACCATGAATCAAAAATACAAAGTACTTTGATTGCTGACCCAGACAATTCAGCAATATCAAAGCATTACTTTCATACGAACTCCAATAAGGCATTGCCATAATTTACAAGGTTGTTTCTGGCAAGTAAGTTGCAGCTCGAGACCTATATCCTACAAGAATGTTTAATGTTAGTAGTGTGTTTTAGCATGGTTATGTCTTGATCATGGCTACAAATCAAGGACCATGCCTGAGCATATTGTTGGAATCTGGCATGAAATGTCAGAAACTCATATGCAACATGAGCATAACAATAAAATACATACCTTTGTAACATCACCATCTGATGCAGTGTTGTCACTTTTTTCAGAAAAAGATAGCTGAGTTATGAACTCTGGGCCAAACTCATCTGGATCTACCATTGACTGCAGGTTGCCGTACATAGGGTTACGCATCTTCTCTGGTGCAGCATCTTGTATTGCCGCAGGTGGTTGCTCAGTGACTTGAAGCACATTGGGACACAATTGAAGCTGTGACTGATAGCGATGAAGGTTTTGCAAGGACAGCGTACACTCTTCTGCAAACATGAAAAACATGTTTGGTGTAATTTTCTGTTGATGATTGCATAATGATTGGCAGTCGCATTTTTAGCATGCCATTCTGGAATGCAGCCTAGCACGATGTCCAGTGCTACCCTGTCAGCTTCTCTGCTGGTTTGCCGCAGAAAGTGATTTTTCTGTCTAGTGTGCTCTGCTCATCCAATCTGCAAAGTCAAGTGTTCAGTTTACATCATTTTTTTTCTTTCATTTTTTTTCTTTCTTTCTTTCTTTCTTTCACTTCATTTTTCTTTCAGCTTGTCACGTCACTATGCTTGCCTGAGGTTATAGCCCTGAACATTAAAGCCTGAACTACTCTGATAAGATGTTGTTGCTATGGGCCAGGTCAACAAATTAAATTAATAAATAGCAGACACAAGCTTTTTCAACCATATTCATGATACAGCCAAGCAAGCATGCGATTTATGAACATCTTCAAAAGGCATAAAAATTGTTTATCACCTTTTGTTTCCCTTAACGTTTGAGCATATGTTCTTTTTGAACAGTCACAGCGTTTTGCAACAGCCATCAAGACTTCTTAAGCTGTTATCTGCACCACATTCAATAACAATTTAGGTATTTTGGCATAAAGTTCGTGATACAGTGGTAAAGCATGTGTCTCTTAACACCTTAACCCCTGGGCGATTTCAACCTAAGTCAGGCATAAAAAAAGCATAAACAATGTGTCTTAGCAACGAAATAACTCCTCAGCAGATCGCACTAGAGAGGTGTTCAAGCCCTCAAAAGACTCGGCAAGTCTTTGAGTCTGCAATGAAAAAAAATATTTTAGTTTTGCATTTTTTGTGAGTGACATTGTAAGTGGAGTACTTTTCGGCCTTTTTGGCCCACTTCATCTGGCCCTAGGCCCAAACTGCTAGATGGTAGTGTTTTACTCAACTTTTTATTGGATACTAGGCTAAAATCCAAGTCTTTTGATACTTTGGATGACTTGCTAGGGTTTCTAAAATAAACAAACTAATTAAATATCTAATTATTAGAGATCGACCAATATGGATTGTTTGGGGCCAATACCAATGCCGATATATCGGCCAATTATGGACTGATAGCCAATACCAATATTTCCAAAATTTTTCAATCTTGTTTTCTGCTTCGTTATCAAAAATATAATGTATTCTATGCCTTACCTTTTGTTGAAAAACTTCAAAAATCAGGATTTATGGGCTAAAATTTTTCAAATTGCAACAATTTCAATATTTTGCTATGATTTTTAATTAATCTGATTAATGATGATGCTTTTGTTTCGGCTGTGATGGCTGACGCGTGCTCCATGGTTCATCTTGTCTGCTTGTTTGTAAAAACGCAGTTGCTAGCATTGCTGCAAGATAACAGTCTTGACTTGGTTTCATTGTGCTGTCTTGCGCACGTTGTCTGCATGTGTGAGGAATATAACTACATTTTGTCAACACCTATTGAGGCCATCGGCCAATACCGATATATCAGTAAAAGTCAAATATCAGCCCGATATATCGACCTTGGCCATTATATTGGCCTGTCTCTACTAAATACGGGATGAATTAATCATTTTTTTGTTTTTATGTCTTAGCTTTTGAACCAGAAACGCTACAAAGTCGATCAAGGGCTCAAGGACTTGTATTCTAACCTAGATTNATAACGAAAACTTTAGCGAAATACTTCCGTCTAGCTGTTGGGCCCAAGTCAGGTGTCAGCAGCCAAAATAACCAAAAACCTGCCTTACTTATGACGTCACTCACAAATAAATGAGACCCAAAACCAAAAAATTTTTTTTCATTGCAGACTCAAAGACTTGCCAAGTCTTTTGAGGGTTTGAACAGTTCTCTAGCACAATTGTCGGCAGAGATATTCCTGTGCAATCTGCTGGATTTTAGCCTTAGCCTATCGGAACGAAAGGTGTCAAGTAGTGAAACACAATGAACAGCTGTATCAAAAATGAGCAAAAATAATTAATTAGGCTACTGCTCAAAACAACAGTTGTTGATCCAGTAGACTTACTGTATAGGTAAATGACTTTCATGTTGTATACAACAGATATACCATAAACTAGTTGAGCTGAAAGACGAAGAGAAAAACCCTTTATAGTTGACATTCTTCCAGTCATTGAAGGCTTGAAATGTTTTTGCAGTTCGCAACTAAGAAGAAGAAAACATGTTAGAGTTTTATTGTATTTCTCACATTACAGACTGTACGAAATTTCATCACTGAGTCACGGTTGCCCAATACATGGCTTTGTGACACAACAATTACACCTACCTAACAACAGTGGTGTCTTATGCAGGGTTGCCAATTTGGCATTTTTGAAGCCAGATTTTGAAATTCTAGCATTTTTTAATGTGCTGGATTTTTCTGAAAATCAAAAAAGCCAGTCAAATTCTGCCTTCTTTTTTATAGTCAGAAAAGGTTGGCTCTGGCAAAACATTGTCTGAGCTGCATCTTCATTACAAATGTCTTCTGTTGCCCTAAAAACGTTCGATATATTTAATAAGAAACAAACGTATAACAGTGTATTTACAGGGCAAGAATACGCTTCTAAAAATTGGAATTGCATTGTATTGATGTTTCTGATGAGTTGTAATATCTATTTTTGTTTGGTTATGCATGTTTTGTGTAGCCTACATGTCTTAGGACTGCTATCTGGTTTATTTTGGATTTTTTTGAGACAAGGTTTGGCTTTTTTGGTGAAGACAGGTTGGCAATCCTGGTCGCATGTCATAGACTTGCAATGGTGGCGAAAAGCTGTTATTTTGAATATTGCTGCTATGATGACACATATAGTCGGAGGGCACTGAGGCCAACACGTCCTAGAACAGCGTTCCTCAACTTTTTTGTTCAATCGCCCCCTTTTCACTCTTGACACATTGTTATTGGCCCCCAAGCTTGATGCAGCAAACACAAGGTAGTATTTTTAGACTTTTTTTCAAAGAAATTGATACATGCCATGATCCCCAGTTCAGTGAGATGGATGTAATTGGCAGCCTTCACAAAGCTCGAAATATTGGGAAACAATTTAGTGAGGTACAGCCATAGACCACCTCACTTTTGAATCATCAAGCGGTTTCTTTGCTTTGAGAGGATTTGTGTTGTTTTGCCCCCCATCCTCATTGCGTTAGAAAGCAGAGTGGACGGTGGCGCTAGCATCAGCTGGAAGCTTCTGAGTACATTCAGATTGTCTGTATGACTGCTTTGGCCCCATAGGTCCCCTGGCTACGCCTATGAATAAAGCCTCCAATATTTTCTGTAACAGACTTCATTCTGCAATAAAACAAAAGGTGTAAATTAACTTGCGTTAGAAATTTTTTCAGTGTGACTTTCTCACAAAACCGTAGGTCAGAATTTGGCTCCCTTCAGCAAAAAGATTGCAAACCACTGGTTTATACTGTGCAGGAGCTGCAGGCATGCTGTGATTACGCAACTTGAGCGTAGGAATTACTTGTCCCTGCTATGCGAGTTACGTACAATCCTGCCATAACACTTGTGTTAGAGATTATTAAAATTTGTCATCCAAAGGATATCTTTAGCTTGGTGTGTAGAAGTCTCTACATGGTCAACAAGCTACGATTTGGTTGGTCATTAGAGGACGTGTTAAGGTTTTCCAAATGCCCAGGATTGTTCCAAAGCTTCATGTAAACTAGAGCTAGACTGTTAAGTTTTTTTTGGCTGATACTGATGTTTTTCATTTTACATTGCTAACAAAAAACCCGCACTCCCCAACCACAAACTTTTTTTTTGTTTTAATCTTTTTTCAAATCAAATTTTTTTTATCAAATTAAATACATTTGGTTTAAAATTAATTACATCATTTTGGTTTCATGATCTAAAGCAACGGTTCCCAAAGTCCGGCCGACAGGCCAGATCCGGCCTGCGAAGGGTTCTAATCCAGCCCGCAAGCTTTCTTAGAATTTTGTATTTTTACAATTACGTGTAAGTAAATAAATTAATGAAAGATGTATTTAAACATAGCAAAAACAATTTAACCAGCACATGGAGAAAATTGATGGAAATTACAAAAATGTCTTCAGCTTCTAACAAAATTGTGAGCTTATTAGG
>JGI24021J15306_10012218_pt1 | contig 10662 bp, 5 predicted proteins | sample Ectturendosymbi1_FD_15306 | JGI IMG/M metagenome (IMG submission 15306) | reverse complement strand
TAATTTTATTCATGAATACTTCATGGAAACAGATTTGCACTTGCGAATCTCACAACATCAAGCAAGTTTGAAACACGAAAACTTCACACTATCCTATCACAACTACACCACATTACTACCGCAAAACATTTTGCAGCTACAACGACATTTTAGTTGTGCACTTTACCGCATCAACAATTTGAGGTTTACAAAAATTAGGGTTAGTTGGAATGGTAAGTTATCACTACCTACATGTTCCTAATTTTTTAATATTTCTAACTTTACCCAAATTTGAATGAAGTTGTTTCAGTTGGCGCAATTTTGATTTGGGCTGTTGTAATTTGCTCAAATATTTATAATATATGCAAATCTGAATGACACTCTTCCAATTTGACCAGTTGTTTCTAATTGCACCCAACTTTGAATGAAGCTGACCGAAATATGGTTAAGGGTGTTGGAATTTGCCCATATGTTTCTAAATGTATGCAAACTCAAATGAAGTGATTGTATATTATTCAAACTGGAATGAAGCTGTTTGAAGTTACCCAAAATTGAATTAAGTTGTTCCACTTGGTCCGAATTTGAATGGAATTATTGTTGTTTGGCCAGAGTTGATTTAGTCTGTTGGAATTTACCCAAATCTCTCCAATTTATGGAAACATTTTTAACTTCACCCAAATTTGAATGAATTTCTTATAATTCACCCAGACATTTCTGGACGTACTAAAATTTTAATGGAGCTTTTCTATATAGCCCATCTTTGAACAAGCCTGTTTGAAGTTCACCAGAATTGAATGAAGTTGTCGCAAATCGGCAAAATTTGATTTGACTGATGGACTTCAAGTGTTTCCAATTAATGTAAATGTTATTGTTTTCACCACAGTTTGATTGAAACTTTCTCATTTGCCCAGATTTAATTGAGGCTGTTGGACTTTACCCAAATGCTCCGATTTTACTCAAATGTTTCTAATTTTAGCCAAAACGTTATTAAAGTTTTTTAGCTAGCCCAAATTTGATGAAGGCTGCTGGAATTGCCACATGATTCCAGTACACTCAAGAGCAATGTTTATTTTGCCATAAAGAGCGAAAAAGAATGGCAAAATAATCTCAGAATATTTTGCCGTTGATTTGGTTATTATTTTGTTTTAGTTTGGAAAATAGACACTACCCCACTTACATGTGAACGTAGCTGTACACTTTGCCCAAATTTTGAAAATTTTCGCTCGAGTAATGGCCGATTTGTCAGTGCATCCCCATGCCGTACGCTTATGTTGATCAATCTTTAGCGGACCAGACTCTCGCCAATTGTTTTGACAAAAAACTTCTGGGTCATCCCAAAGCGCAGCAGCAGCGTTGCTAGCCCATAAGTTTGGGGAGGCAAATATTTTGACTTCAAACAAACAGCAGTATTCTGTTTGGTGGGACACCGCCTCTCAAGGCACAAAACGATTGGATATGCTAGAAGTTCGGAGGGCGTGGTCCCCTTGCCACCCCTGGCTACGCCTATGAGCGCAAGTGCTTGGAGAGTTAAGCCTTCTCTGAATCTGAATACACTTCCATGAATTAATCAAGCTCTGACTTCACCTGCCCACATGAGCTCATGAAGTTTGCTTACATAAACTTGCATATTGCTTTTTTCGAAAACTAAAATGTTGTCGCATTCATGGGAAAAGAAAAACTTTGAAGTTTCAGCATTTTTTCTGCAAAAGGTTCAGAAAATTAATGCTCTGTGTTTATTGATTAGCCATGCAAATGGGTAACTTAGCTAGTTCTAAATTTGAACTGTTGCGAAAGTCAAAACTCATCACCCGTTTCCCACGAAATTGTTTTGGACTGAATAAAAAAAGTGAGCCAAACTATCTTATCGATGTCTGACTTATGGACTACCACTTTTTTCCTGCTACACTGAACACTAAATTTTGTAGGAACATTTTTGTTGATACAACTGTACCAAGAAAAGAAAAGTTTTAGTAACTGTGCTTTCATCAGACAAAATGGTCTTGCATGATAACGATCTATGAAGAAAATGCAAGAACTTTGCAACCGGGCCGGATTTAAGGAGAGCAAAGTGGGAGTCTGCCCATGAGGCTCCACATTTATGATCCGTACTTATGATTACATATTTACAAGTAATTGATAAGAGTAATGCCTTGACGTTGCATAACATGTTTTGGGGTACTGAGCAGTGTTCCTCTAAGGTGCATAACTGCGCGCTTCCTAGACCTTGATGCACAGTAAAATCTCACTTTTGCGCACTTGCAGCATTCCAAAATTAATATCGCATATACAGTTTTCCCTCTAAGAAAATTTTGCAGTGAACAAAATTTTGTTTTAGCACGAATGCAGTTGTGCAGCCATGCAGACACACAATCAGTGAAGCAGTTTAAGCGGTGCGATATATGGTTGCAGCGGTACGATATATTGTGCAGCGGCGCGATATGTGGTTGCCAGTACGCGAGAATGAGATTTCGCTGCACAAATGGTCTGGTGGTTCTGCGCACTTGCGCATCTTACAGGGACCGTTGCGTATATATACCGCATGTAGCCCTTTTAAGGCCCGAAGCACTTTGCTATGGTTGTGTCTACGTGGTTGCACAATCGCATTTGCACTAAAACAAACATTTGCTCAGTACAAATTTTCTTAGGCGGAGCACTGGTACCGAGGGCCTCACATAAGGCCAGTCCGCATGTCTAAATCCGGCCTGCCTTTGGAAGAATCTTTTAAATTGCTGCACTTCTTCCAACATATACTATCAACTTACGCGAGATTTGCCAGTTGAATTTTTTACGTGAGGCCCTCCGAAACGCAAGAAGGACTTTTTGTGGCCTGTCCAAAAAAGGAGTTTTATCTGAATTTACAATCTACACATAACACGAAGCATTTTGCAGTATTGTATTACAGCAGACTGCTGTTGATAAAAAGTGTTAACAGCATTTTGCAATGAAGCCTGTTTACAAGGATGAAACTTTGTCAGTTGGAAATTATGAAGTTGAAGTCTTTGCCCCAAACTCATTTTTTGTGGTCCGAATATCGAAAAGTGCATCGTAAAATATTTCATCACTGGATAACCTTATCTTGGATTTTGTTGAACAAAACGTGTTCAGAAGTCTGCATTATCTGAACTTAGGCAGTGATAAACGAACATACAAGAGCGGTTGATACTGCATACCTCAGGGTCCCTTCACGCAACACATGTTTTGGAAAAGCACATATGTCTTCCCCTGTCTGCGCTGGATGCACTAATTGTTCCTCAGACTCTTGATCTAATTCATGACTTTTGTTTGCTACAAACCATTTACATCAACTTTTTTAAAGTTAAGATCACCAGACTCAATTTAACACTTCACAGTCAAATTTTGTTTTTATCATTCAACACAAACCATCTTTAATTTTTTATTATGATCACAGAATCTTTTTTTATTTGACACGAAAGAGGGCAATCTTTATATACGTAATATGTATTCAACTGTAGCTGAATAATTAAAAGTATATCCAGTAGCGATTAAAAGGTTCAATTGCTTTTTCGATTCATTTGTTCCATTATTCCCGTACTTTCCTTTTTTATCAAAGCACAATGCAAGAATATCTTGAAAATGGATACGGACATCCCTGCATCTATGTATAAACTAAACTTAATTGGCTACATTATCCGAAGAGCTGGAATTGGACTTCTGAACAACTTTTGAACACTAAGTGCATGACGCAATGCAACAAAGCGCTTTCCTTGGAATTTTATCTTCCTGCGCTGTTTGACTTCTGACCTTTTGCGTGACTTGTTTAAGAAATGAAAAATGTTTCCTCGGGACTTACAACAAAATGACTTTCATGTGCAAGTTTGACTGCAGTTGGCCTATTGTTTCGTAACTAAAATTATAATCGATTGTTGTTCAGTGTTTTATATTTAATTTTTGTCCGTTTGGTTTTGTGACACTGAATCCCACTTCCACTCCTCATTTCAATTGCTTCATGTTAAAGGTTTCGCAAAAACCGACGTTCAAAGGATCAATCTCGCAACGAAAGTGGTCAGAGAGAAGCAAGTGGTGACACTACATAAATGGGAGACCCAGAACCCGAAGCCGTCTGTCTGGAAGATTAATGTCACGTGCAAACTGGTGTCCTGTGCAGGCTACATGTTTCAAATCACTTTGTTTCGCGTGACAACCGGTACGATTTGGTGGAACGTCTCGATTTTGTGGCGGGTAGACAGGCCTGTCACCAGGTTTTAAGGTTTGGGGGGTCAAAATACATTTTTAGGAAGACAAACGTTTTGTTTTTATCATACGTTTACAACAAATTTGTTAGGCCAAACAAAATTAGGAGAGGAACTGTCCCCGAATGCCTCCATGGCCACGAGCCTGGGTAGATTTGGATAAGGATTGTGCGAGATGATGCTCACACCCAACATGTTGCTTTCTAGTTCGACGGTGCAGCTAACGAGTAATTTCGCAGCTAACGAGTAATTTTTGGCGTTGCTTATTTTCTCCGTTTACGTGCCTGTTTCAACTATGTTCAGATAGCCATGGGTATCGTCGTGTCCGACGTTATATTTAATTTTATACTCGCAGGAAAACATGAGAAATCTGTTATTTCATGACATTTCCTATATCTGTGGCCAAACTGAGTGGTGTATGAGTTTGTTCATGAGATAACTATGGGGTCTTGGAAGAACATAAGGTTTTTTTTCAACCCGTGGTTAACTGACGTGTTACTTGGCCAGAGTCAATTAGACCCGAGTTTAAAAGTATTTTGTGAAAAAAAATTATATGTAAAGTTGTTTTGTTGGTCACAAACGGTTTTATTGTGAAAATGACTGAGAGCCGTTGCAATGGAAGTCAACGATAGCTTGATCGGACCTTGCGGAAACGTAATTTATTTTCCGGTCCTGACCAACAGTTGCTTCACGCATCACATGCACACGAAAGGCTACCTGGGCACGCTTTGCTTTCGAACACATGCGCGAGAAAATATTTTTTGTCGTTTCTCTCAAATCAAAAGAAAATAATTTTTTGTGTCGTTTCTCTCAAATCAAAAGAAAATATTTTTTTTGTGTCGTTTCTCTCAAATCAAAAGAAAATATTTTTTTGTGTCGTTTCTCTCAAATCAAAAGAAAATATTTTTTTGTGTCGTTTCCCTCAAATCAAAAGCCGTTAAAGACAGACCTGGTGAAGTCTGATGGAAAATTGTCGAATGATGTGGTTCTGAACGTTTGATGTGGTTCTGAATGTTCTGAATAAGAACCCAAGGTAAACAAACTTTAATCAGGCTCTACTGGCGCTAAAAACATAAAAACACGTTAGAACCCAAGGTGAGAACCCAAGGTGATTCGATTTTATCGATTGTCTGCTGGTGTGTTCTGCAGCTAGGTAAGAATTCATATCCTGTCTATTCAGAAAAAGCATGTAAAAGTTTGAGGGTCATGAGATGGACCATCCGTAACCTACCTGTGTCTTGCACTTTCTTTTTTCACTACGCGCATTTGAGTTCGAAAAGCTGTATAACTCCCGTAGTCGCGAAGCTACTTATTTTTTAAATGTTTCCGTAGTTTTCTGTAACGCAGTTCCAAATAAGGGGTTTCACCTTCGCGTCCTTTTTTCCTTTTTCGCAGATCCCATTCCGTACGCTGCGACCGCTGAGAAAGTGGAATCCGCTTTGGAGCTTGTTGTCCCTGACGTGGAAGTTGCTGGTGATGTCAGAGAAGGTTATGAAGTGACATTTACTGGCAATTTAGGTGCGTCTGACAACTGTTCTCAAAACTCGTTTTGCAGTAACGAAATCGTCCGAAAATCTTTCATTCCCATGCCTTTTGTATTGGGGAACAAACCATGACCCCCAATGGGCATATAGCTGTACTTATCATGTTGCAGCAAAATTTAGATTTATAGACCTTTCGCTGATGCAATCTGATGCACTTTGTTCACACACGGTCTTTTAAAGTCGTTGCGTAAATGAATAGATCTCAGTTTTTTAGTTTCGTTGTTTGTACTTCGTTGCTGTGTTATAAATCAAGCCGCGCTTCTTCAACATCAGTTCGATAAGTTTGCTGTTTTTTCAGGACGAATGGACCTGCTGGTCAACAGCAGTGACGATGACGTTATGGCAGTAACAGCGGAGGAAACCGCTATTGGCATTCCCGATCTTAAATCCGTCACCTTCATGGTGGACGGCTACGTAACCGAGCCAGTTTCAACGGATGCGACCGCCGACATAGTCGAGAGCGCCGTGCTCAGCTTGTTCGGTCCGCTGTGCTCCCAGAAAATTGAAAAGTTGCTGGCAAAGAAACCAGTGATTTTTCGAAAGTGAGCCCTACTTGGACAGCGTGGTTTACATTGTCTAATCCTCAAAACTGAAACGCGTTTCAAAATGTACAGTGAACTTTGAAATTAGGGCATGGACTACGAAACTCAGATATTCTGGAAATGACTCGTCTATGTCTTCAAGTTTAAAAAGACGCCGAGTGTTGCTGAGTCGTTCGCATTATATGGATTAAGCTATGTGCGGGGAGTTTTGCGAAAAAACATTTACAGTAAAAACATATACACCTTTCCTGTCCGCGATGCCATTTCAAACGAAAGATTGACATAAAACTATACATCTGTCCTCGATCACACTCCTCAAACAATTGACACGCAACGAATCTTAACAGAATTACTGTATAAAAAAACAACAAAACAAAAAAAAACTGGGTGGTTCATTTTGTTTTACGTGTCCAGAAAAGACGCTTTTTCAGTTTGTAAAGTTGAGTTTAAATAGAAATAAGAACCTAAGTAACAAGATGCTGGGTCTAAATTTTCTACCTCTGATGTTGCATGAACAATAAGAAACGCTTGCGATTGATCCCAGTTATACATTGATTTTTTCATTACTCCGCACTGTACCATGATGACAATCCGATGCTTTGCAGTGATTTAGAACACGGAGGAATTGTCAGCGGTTCTCGCACCACCGAGAAATCGCTTTGCGGTCTTCATTCTGTCAAGAATCCAACCTGCTTGTTCAGAACAGAAAACGATCCCATTGACGCCGCCAAGTACTCTAAGGTAGCCTGAAAATTTTTGTGGTTGTTGGTTTATGGCTGCATAGGGTCTGTGTTAAGTTTTTAAAGAATCGTTTAAAGCTGCTCACCAGGCACCGAAATGGAAAATTCCGACAAAGAAGTATTTCCTGCAGATGGCCGATAAATCACATGAAGGCAGCAAACATTATATCGTTATGGAAAAATGGACATTGGAGGCACCTACAGAAAATTCTTTAAAACGTTTTCCGCCTTGTATGTGAATGTTACCACTTCGAGGCTTTACATATTTCAAATACGGTGGCAACAGCCCACGAAAATATCTATGTGTTTGCAACAAAGTAATGGGCGTCAGAAGGGAGGGCAGGGGGCCAAGCCAGGGAACCCCTGGATTTAGACATTTGATATTTTCTTATTAAATTTTCAGTAGAAAAAATGGGTTTTTCTTAGTTTTGAGTTGGTAAAATGAAATTTCACGGTTGTTGGCACCCACTGGAAGATATCCACTATTGGATCCCCTGGAAAAAGTCCTTCCGACGCCCATGAACTGACTAAGCCACGTTGTTTCATTGACAAACGTATACGTTGGTGAAAATCATCGTCATTTATGTCCGACCATGGTCGTTACAAAATTGACATGAAAATATTGTCATAAAATTGGCTGTTACTACTAATTGTCAGTCGCAAGCCTTTTTCAAAAACTTTTATCAGGTACTGAAAATGTAAGCCAGGTCTTCTTATCGCTTATATCTTCCCGCCGCCTCAAACACTGCGCACATTGTGGAGTCCTAGTGATTATTCCCCTGCACTTCTTTCTTTACAAGCTTCAGCTTTGCTTTGCCTACGTTGGTGACGTCAGCAACCAGTTGCGCGTCTCATACTCCTATTTCAACTGGGACATTTTTGGCTACACTGACATCATAAAACTGAGAACACTGCGCGGCGTGGACCTTGTGGATTCATCGGAGTGGACACACGTATGCATCGATCTTAAGGACCTGCTGACTACCAGTAAGTGCGTCCTTTTATAAGTTTAAGTCTTTTTTCTTCTGCGTGAGTACACCGCCAGTTTGGTGAGCACATAAGTACACTGTCAATTGTTTCTGCGTGAGTACACTGCCAGTTTGGTTTCTGGTCGTGCTGAAACTTTGGCCCTTTTCTATTTAAAAATTTTGCTTCAATCAACTAAAAGTTTCAATAACATTTGATTTATCTGTCTGCAGTGCAGCCCACCGGCACCATGTTTAAAATTTACGATCTGTGCTTGGTCGAGGGATCGAATCCTCACGTCGACCTCTTTTTGGACAACATTTTCATCGCAAGTGGCACCACTCTTTCGTCGGATAGAATTACTGGTGAGTGGGGAAGATTTCGGAGTTAGGAAAATTTGAGTTCGGGGGATTACGTTAAATGCTTTGTGGTGCTACTGCAGGGTTGGAAAACTTATCAGTAGGCTGTCGGTCGTCGCAAAACGGGCATAATCGCTCACAGTTCTTTTTCTATTCCAGCTTACTTTCGAGCCATCCGTCCCCCTGTCATTCCTGACATTCGTCTGTCAAGTCTAAGCGTGACGAAAACTGCTGCGACAAACGAAACCGATCAAAGCTACACAATCGTCTTCGTCCCGTTCAATTGCGGGCACAACTTTCCGCTCCTAGGTAAACACTTGCTAGGCTGTTACGTGCTGTCACCTAGTGCGTTGATTTGTACGTTTTTAAAAACTTGCTTCGAGCATAGATTGCTTTTCGCTGGTAAAAACACACTTTGGGTTGAGCTTGTTATTATTGGGGCAGGTTTCGCTTTTGGAAATGGCACTGTTGACGCTGATAAAGCCACGTACGGAGATAACTGGAATTCTACGTCAAGGGTGAGTTTTTATGAAATCTAAAGCTGTTTGGACAAGTGCAGGAACGTGCATACTTTTACTTGGGTCCCACAAAACTGACAAATGCGGCTGAGACTGAGTCCTTTTTTGAGACGTTTCCAAGGCTGCTATCATTTTAATCCATCCGCCAAGACCAGCTTCGTCCAACCTTCGGGAAGGTTTTGTGCGGCCCAGTTAGGTTTCAGCTGCAGTGGAAGTTTTGTACCTACATACTAACAACCTGTCCTTGTTTTGATAATCTTGAATTTGACATTTTTGATGCAGGTAGTCCTCAGTGCACTTTACCACGTCTGTTACCATTTGCAGTTAGGATTCGAGCGCTTTCAGTACATTAGATTAAGCTAAATTTAATTTGCTAAGATCAAGGAAAGCCATTCACTGTGCGGCCCTGGTTACGATAGTGACGTAACTTTTGGCTTAGTAAGCCATTTGGGTTGGACATAGCTGGACTAGACAAACAACTGAGCAACAGGGAGTTTGCAACGCGCGCGTTGCAGTTGTTTTTCTGTGGTTAGAATTACTCGAAAAAGTCATCGTAAAATCCGCAAAAGACGAAATTCAAAACCCTCATTTGCAACAATCGAGTCAGACCTGAACTCGAACTTGATTTTCTGTTTGAAATGGTAAGAACTTGCCATGCATTCGATTGCGACGTATTGTAGGTCACTGTAGCGTTACGTTTAATATTCTACGGTTATCATCCGCCAGATTCAAGTGGAACGACCTTTAATAACCTATTGTTATCACCCAGATTCACGTGATACGAGCCGCCAAAGCTTCGCCACCCGTTGGCGGAACCTTTGACCTCAGCTTCGAAGACGGTAGCCACGGCATCATAAGCAATCTCGCTACTAACGTGCCAGCTGGAAACCTTGCCACTCAGCTGGAAAGCCTTTCCGGAATCTCAACGGTGTCTGCGAGCTATAGCGGAAATTGTCATTCGTAAGTTTTGTCCAAGCAGCTTCCTATTCGGTTGGCCGGGTGGTAGTTAGCTTCTCATCAGTGTTAAGGCACGTGATAAAGCGCGACTCCAATGTGAGTTCATGTAATTTTTCTTTTGTTTTTTCCAGTCGTGTACCAGAAAAGAGGAATGTTCCAATTTTGGGATAGTTGCGACGTGACGCGTTTTTTTTCAGTACAAAATTAAAATTGACAACGATTTCCACGTTATCACAAAAAACATGTTAGTGGAAAGGATCTACTTTTGTTTCCTATTGCAGTTGGCGGGTAGCTACTACCTGTTTTGTTTTTTTGATCGCATCACGCCAAATACATAATGTTAGTTATGTAAGTCTTGTGCAACATTTTTATTTTATTGGAGGTTTGGTTTTCTGAAGATGGTACGCATTAAAAACCTTACGTTTTTTCCGAAAAGATATGAGTTTAAAAGAAAACTGTTTAGATCGTTTTCAATTTACGGTTAATAGACAAAAAACTTCAGTTTTATGGTAAAAAGTTTGATAAGTGGTGAATGAATACCTTTCGCACATTGTTTTTGCAAGCCATACCTCTCACTCGAAATCGATTGTCCGCGAAAGGTTCTTGCTGATTACGATAAGATTTTTTTCACTGTTTGTTTGTTCCGTTCAGAGTTGGAATCGGACCGTAATTTTTCAACCCGACCCGACCCGAACCCTGTTGCCCGAAACCCGACAAGTGAAATAAAAACCCGATTCTGGCCCGAAAATTTTTTTAATTACGGTAGGCTATGTATCTGTTTTTCATACGGTAATACTGTAGCTGTGTGACTCTATGCGACTGTGAAATAATCAGGACAGCAAATCA
>JGI24021J15306_10012216_pt1 | contig 10664 bp, 6 predicted proteins | sample Ectturendosymbi1_FD_15306 | JGI IMG/M metagenome (IMG submission 15306) | reverse complement strand
CCCCCTACCATGCCTAGCACACATATCAACACAATTTTTTCGTGCATTTCACTATAAAACTTAATTTAGTAAAATGCTAAGTTTTTGTTTACAAATTACATGCATACATGTTTGTTAATCATACCGTTTCTTATGACATTTGGTCACTCAAAGTTAGTAAGTCAACAGAAATGCAATTATTAACTGGGTCTGCTATCGCCCCCCAACTGCCCATTTCTGCTTCACCGCCCACTTTAGGAACCACTGGATTACAGCAACCAATTATAACGTAACGATCCCCATCTAACATTCGAATACAGCGAATGTAATGCAGTTGTCTACACGCAATAGAAAACAATTAAGATTATACAAGCACTCTTTAACAATTTCTTGCAATCTTCATGCACTACAAATTATCGCTAATGAGCAGTCTGGTGCTGCATCTTGGTGACTTTTTAGCCTGTCTGTGCGTGATATCGTTGTTGGCAGTGCACGCGTTAGATCTGCCTCTTCTACCAGCTTTTGCTGATCTCTGACTTTGTTCCCAAAAATGTGGAGAAACTATAGCCTCGCAGAATTAGGTTGATGGAAACGGCATCAGGTGGAGGATGGCTTTTCTTACAACCTTTGGGTGCGAAGAAGCCAATTAAGATATCTAAACCCAGGTAAGATTTCGTCTTTGAAGGCATCTTCCGCTGTTGAATTCTTTTTAGAGTTTTAAATTCCCCTTGGGTGTCATCATCGTTACCGAACAAATGAACGTCTTTATCTACGACCATGTTCGGATATCTAATTAAAGCCAAATGGACTGATTGTTTGTTGGCGAAATACTTGAGAAATCCCCTACGAAGATATCGAAGGTGGCTGATAATCTGTTATGAGTGGTCTGTTGTGAACAGGTCTGTTTTGAAAATAAACCGTTGCTGTATAACTGTTCATGTCGTGTTTTTGGTTATAGCACATATGGTTGTCACGTTGGGCAAGTTCCTCAGGCAGAGGTAATTTTAGAAATTGCTTTTTTATTATAATTCTAAGCTTGATTGCTTCTTTATTATCAATTTGATTTCCTTCTTTTGATTGAATGTTAACTAACTACTAATCGCTTAAAAAAGATTGAGATTTGAAAAAGATTTAAATTGTATAAATTGTATAAAAAGATTTAAATTGTATAAAGAAGATTGAAAAAGATTGAAATTGTATAAACAAGATTTAAGTCACATTTTGGCTTTGATATTCTGTTTGTAGGAATTAAAATGAGTCAAAATGACTGTTGCTACCCATGATGAAGTGTGAATGACCACAATTGCAAGCAGATCACGATATGCTGTTCAAAAGTTCATGGCGGCATACTATGTTCTTTCTTGTAAATGGCCTTAAGTTAATCTTCATTAATTTCGATAGGCAACCAGGGCAACGCGTGCGCGTCACAACCATCACTATTTCGCACCCACGTACGAGCGAAAACCGCAATCATGACAGCGAAGTTGTGAACACCGGTTGACCACTCTTTCAGCTGCGTTCTTCACGTCAGAAAACCTGTTGAGAACTCTTAATTTTCACGAGAGTAAGATCTCGACAACATGAAACAAATTTAACTGCATTTTTCCAATTCAAATTAGTGGCATTGTTCCACATTTGAGTTTAATCACTTTACTTAGCTTCTGTAATTTCATGTCAGACAGTGTTTCAAGTAAGAGTAAATAAATTGATACTTATGGACTAACTGCAGAATGAAATGGATGAAACCGGAAAAATAAGAACACCTTACAAACACTACTCATTTCTCTGATTGGATTTGTTTATACAATCACATAAGAATACTGTCGCTTGGGAGAAACGCACGCTTAATTAAAAAAGTGCATGGGCGGGCAAAACTCAAGTAGGACTGCAACAGTTGTTCTTGAAAAAGTCACTTAAAAAATTGAAGGTTTGAAATAGTTAGCTAACTACTCATAACGTTCTTTAATGCATGGGCTCTTACGGTCGGTCAAATACCAATGTTACAAACAGCAGTGGGAAGAAATGAGCTGTTGCTACTTCACGAATAGAAGCAGAGACTTACAAGTGCAATGTCTTCGGCTCCATCAAATGGTTACAAAATTTCAATCCTCTTGCCTTTGACATGGATTTTAAATATTACGCAAAGCGTGAGGGCCTACAGGACAAATTGCTTTGATGCTTTGCCTAACGTCTTCAAAGCAAACAGGGCCGCACCAAACTCCCCCTTATCGCCCCATAAGAGGACGCACTGGCTAGGGTAACCTCATCCCTCAAGCATAGCATATTGTTAACATGTTTATAAAAGCTTTATAAAGTGTATGAAGCTTTTATTGTTTCAAGGTTTTGGTAAGCGCAGGTGCTGATGATGGTTTTCCTTCTACAGTTCTTGGCGTTTTTCTGGAAACGAGGGCATCGTGAAGACTGTGGCAGAGTACTTCTCAATTTGCAGGAACGGCAATTAAAAGCAGTCTTTTTATATGCATGTGAATTGTTTTAGTTTTCTTTAACCCTCTTAGTCCCGCGCCGGCAATTGGCCAGTACCAATTTTTATTGGTAGTTTCATTTGCATGTTTGCATGTAAATGTAGTTCACCGGACCTCAGCAAGCATTGAACTTGCCTAGCCGGATCTTTGATAATAATTGAGTAACCCTGCTTTAGGGTTCATCTTTCAAACATGAAATAAAAAATAACTATTCTTTGCTGTTTATTGTTGCGGTTCTTTAGTGGGAGAAATTACATTTTTTATTTCTTGCAAGTTCCCAAAATCTTGCTTGCAAGAAAGTAACAGTGAGTTGAAGACAGTTGTGAAGGTGTTCAATGACCATCAGGAGCGAAACTTGTTCCTACGATGTTCATAGTTGAAAAAAAAACAGATTGAGAGCAGCAAGGCCACCCAAACATAGTGAGAAATCGAACTGCTAAACTGTGAAGGGTAGGAAAATTAGTAGGAGATCCTTTCTTCAACCAAAACGTCTTGGGAGCAGAGTAACCGAATATTTCTTTCAATGCTATACTTTCTCAAATCAAAAGTCAGTTAGTTTGAGTTGGATTTTTCCAGCATCTAACCATTTGCGTACATGTTTGCTTTAACTGAAAAATCTATAATGTCTGTAACTCATAGGCGTAGGAGGACAAAAATATTTTGTCCAAAAGGTAGATTTTTGAAACCTTTTGCCATTTAACTTCTCTAAGTAATAAAAGGACATATTTAGTGCAATTTTCGCCCCATATATACCGGAAAAAGTCAAATTAACCAAAAAGTTTCTGGAAAAAGATAAAAAATTCGAACCAAAAATGTTTTCCATGTTTGTTTTGCCTGAAAGCTTAAAAAAATTGAGGGACTTCAGCCCTTTCTGTACCCCACCTCCTACACATATTCTTTCACTAAAATGGAGTTTTTAAAGAGCAGCAACGACTGTTTTCCGCGAGGAAAGTCATCAATGCGTCATTCAATGTTGTTGATTACTTTCTAAATAAACTGAAGAGATTAGTGTCTGTTTCATCTTTGCCTTGCTCCAAAAGTCTTGGAAGATTGCAAAGTTGGTTTTCAATGTCGCGTTTGCAAAGTTCCAATTTTTTCTGGAAAGCTCGAACTGCTGTCATCAAGGTATATAATGTGCGTTTTTCCCTTGCAGTTTGGCATTGAGACCATTGAGATGTGACTTTATGTCAGGCAGAAATCCTGCCATTTCCATTTTATTATCGCAATTTAAAATTCATAAAAGCTCTTTCTTTGCCACTGTACTGCAAAGGTGTTCATAGACGAACGGGCAAGCATGTCTAGCACAGTGGTTCTTAACCTTTTTTACATGTCTTACCCTTTTATCAAACAAGATTTCCAGATTTACCTACAATATACTCAATGGTGCTCATTTATTGAAAATACGATATCAACAAACTCTTACAGTTTAGTTAGAATGATTTATAAAAATATACATTGGCTGCCATTTATGGTTCAGTAAATTTACCCCCTTGGAAAATGAGATTTACCCCAGAGGTAAATTTACCCCAGGTTAAGAACCACTGCTAGCATCTAGCTCACACGCGTGAGAAAAAGGTTCCGAAAACGAGAGAGCCGGTATGTGCGAGAGTATAGGGGTAATTCCAATTTCTAGCAGGCCTTGTAATTCCATCAAAACAGCTGTAACCTCGTTTTTCTGATAGTAACAACTTACCTCTCCACGTAAAACACTAAGCCACAGTTTTGGACCAATAGTTGTCGAAAAGACTGGGCATTATACATGGGTGAATACGAAATTGTTTATGTCATCTTGGAACCTGAAGTTCAGTCTCAACACTTGGAAGGTCCGGATTCGGACCGCTGTCCACCAATTGAGATAGCCCTGTCTAAAGCATGCTGCGCGCTCGTGTTTCACATTTTTTTGCTATACTTATTTAGACCAGAAAAGACAATGTCATAAATTAAAATATTCCCAACCTGGTTAGAAGTAGAATATGTTTTTTCTTACACTAACAAGGTACAACTTCAGTCTCAAGACAGAAGTCCAAGTAACAGTTAAATGACAATCACGTTTTCAGGTGCAGCTTCTGGAGTTCGATATACAAGCAGTATGTATATTTTTTCTGAAGCCACGATTCCGAAACAAAAACGTTAATGTAAGGAATTTAGGCAGGTCTGCTGGTTGTCGATGCCATGAAAAACAACTTTGGAACGGTATGATACATGTACGCTTGGCCTAAAAGCGTATTGTCCTAAAATACATTAAGCTAATAAACGTAGAATTTCAAGCAAGTATTTGTAATACTTCACAGGTTTAGACTGCTAATGTGGAGAAAAAATTATCAAGCCTATATAGCCTACATAAAGCAAGCCTTTTTGCTTGCGATGTGTAGGTCTATAATTTTTTTTCTCGCTTTTTCAGCCAACACCATCACGAAATCTGCCAACCCAAATATTTAAGCTTTTTAACGATTTATTGTACATCCATTGTAACTAAGGCGAGCTAAATAGCAAACAAGCTGAGCGTTGTTTTCGGACTTTACGAATCCAGATAGCCTTCTCGTTTTCTCAGGCCTAAATTATACCACAACAGAAATGTTTGGTACAACAGAAATACTTATGTTATATTGTATAGTGATCTAGCGTTTTGCATGCTGCATTATGATTCAATGCAATTTGGTTACTTTAAAATCAGTGGAATTAGTTCCGACAAGAAACTCATCCACTCACATTCATGTTGTAAAACTAGTATACAGACAGGCCTACTACGGACTCAGCAACTGCACTGATAACACAGCTGAAATTTGTTTTTCGTTTTGGAGGTTTGTAGGATCCGGAGCCAGTTATGATTTTTCCATATTGCATTCCTATTTTCACTGCTTCGTTGTGTTTCAAGACTACCATAGCATTAAAGCAATAAACTTGCAAGAAAACAGCCCAGTTTTTCACAGACACACGGCAAATCGAGAACTGTGTTAACGAATAAAGGGGCTACGCTGGTGATAATTATGAATACCTGAGTAGGAGTGGGCATGCAGTTCTCACGCGAACAAGAAATAATCAAATAACGGAAGAACAGTATTATTACGAAAGAACTGCACTGGTGATATACTTAAGTAATGGAGGCCCGCCAGGCTTTGTCCGGCTCGTAAATTCTCCAGTTAAACGAGGTGTAAAGCATTATTTAGAGTCTCTTTTAACCTCTGCTTCTATAAGCAACATAAAGGAGCGCATTTATATCAGAGAGGCGCCACGTTTGGGGGAGCTTGCTTCCAACTGATCCCCTGTATAGTGGCGGTTCTAAGTGGGGGCCTGCGTGGACCATGGCCCCCCAGATTTTTGGCTGACCCCCTGCTTGCCCCCTAGTTTTGTACTTAATTTCACGTTCAAGTTCATTTGATTGACATATACAGCAGATAACTTTCCGCCAGCAAAATATTAAATGATTTGAAGACTTTCTGGCGACGGTTCTGACGATATTCACAAGCCTATGTCGGGTTTGATAGCGTTAATAACAGCAAATCGTCATTACAACGGAAAATCACCATGCAAGAGAGACATTTATGTTGCCCCCCCTACATTTTGCCTTGGTCCTGCAGTGGCACCCCCAGTTTTTTTATTCTGGAATCGCCACTGTATCCACCACTGTCCGGAATGATAGGAATTTTGCAGAATGAAATTTGCATGTTTTAAAACAAAGAAAAAGTAAATCTTTTGCTTGTTCCTCAAATAAACATATCATCCTCAATCCAGCAATGTCCTCAACGCCGGATAGACGCTTAAAGCAGTTAACGCCCTGCTAAGTTTTGTATTGCCACTTTTTGAAGTTTCAAACATTCGCAACGCAGGTTGGCTGCAAAATATGAAAACTAGGTGAATCACGGCTGTGTAATTTAAAAATCTTAGAGAAAAACATTTTCAATAGCATTTCTAGAGCGCTAAAAACGGTGGCATAGTCTTTTACTTTTATCTTCGGGAAATTACGGAAATATCGGCGAATTTCAGTCGATGAACGAATACTCGTTACAGAAAAGAAAAACCCATCACTGGTGTCAGAAATCAAGGCAATGGGGTTTTGAAGGGGCAAGGGTTTCCATCCTCAAACCTGCCAAACGTCTTCCAGTAAGCCTATGGTCTTACCGAATAAGCATCTCATCAGCACGTCATTGTATTAGCCTTTATACTACTATCTAAAACCTTATCTAACAGATAGGTCGTTCATTAGGGAGAGGAAGTGAATCACAATTAGGGAGCGGAAGTGAATAATGTTAGGGGGTAATTTTCTTTAGCTTCACACGTGTTTTCGTTTTTTTCGTATTTGCAAAACTGCTATTTTCGCGATCAATATTTTGCAACTGGTCTGTGGAAAGGTACTATGCAAACTATCTCACATTCTATACAGGTCCTCAAGATCACATTTTTTGCTTCAAATAATTTTCAGTGGACTGTATCGAAGTAGTGCATGTTGTTCATAACCAGCAAACAGAGTCGAAGTTTCGCGCGTTATACTTGAACAACGTGAGTGTCAAATTATTCTACATTTCAATGCTTGAAAGTTTTCTTTGGTGAGTAGTTATCTTTTCTTCTATCTTAATAATTCCAGCATATACGCTCACTTGGGATTTCGACCGACCACCATATATATCGGATAAATTGTATATGAAAAGCAAAGTGTAGCAGTAACAGGGTAGATACACCGCCTTTTGTCTGAATGTGCGTAAATCACAGTTCAGATCCAGCTTCTTATTTGAGTGAGCGCTGGTAGTACTAATAATACAACTGCCTCTGGAATATCCGCAAATCTTCACGAAATTGCACTTTACGATGCAGCGACGTCCAGCGGATGCACACAATGAATTTTTTAACCAGCAGAAGTCTCACTAAACCTCGAAGTTTTTGGTCTCACGGAGTTTTTTCTATAGTTACTTCCTTTGTATCTGGACACTCAGTGCTATTTAACTAGAATTGTATAGCCAGATAAAACAAATGACTTATCAACTGCCAGCTACTTCAACAGGTGCATGGATATGATTGAATATGTATTTAAGCTCACCAAAATTTTTGAACTTACAATATAACAAACTTTTCCTATTCAACAATGCTGGAAATTTGGCTGCGGCCTAAACATTTGCAACATGCGTATAATACATCTTAGTGTACGAATTCCTATATTCTTTCTGCCTTTTTGAACATGCCCCTATCATTGTTTTATAGTTCTTCGTATTTTGATGGGGATTGAAAGAAGGCTAGTTGAAACTTTTAAAAGAGAGTTTACTGGGTTTACGCTGCAAATCAATATTTTAGTGTATCTAAAATAAACCACTGAGATCGCGTTACTTTAATGGATAAAGAACAGTTTGCTTTGTGGCATGTCGTTAGAAGGTAGACGGTACATTTTTTGCTGGTCTTTAAAGACATTTCGACTTCGATTAATATGCTTTTTGCAAACATTGAATACTTTCATGGGAGAGAAGCATAGATTTGTACCCATTTTGTTCGGAAAGAGCGCCAGAAATCTTTATCAGCAAATAATCGATTTTACTCGGAGTGAGCATCTTACTCGTGTTTTAGCGTGTGTTAATCTGTTAAAATCCTTAATGTAAAAAATTGCAAATCAGAAAATGATACGATCTTATCTACAATCATAGATGGCCTACAGTATTTCATTGTTCACCTCTCAATCGAAAGTTGGGGTGATCAATGCACGGCCATTGAACGAATATCGTAATGCTCTATGGGCACAAAAACATGGTCTATGGGCACAAACGCAGAGGTGTAGTGGGGCGGGAACGCGTGGGAACGGCATTCCCACATTTTTTCAGGTTTTGGTTTAAAATGAGTTTGAAGATGTTTTAAAATGGCTATATTTTGGGTGCGTTCCCACCAGGGGCTTTTAAACCGGCCGGGGCATTCCCACTACGCCAGCCCTGGCCCGTTCAACGAAGAGCAGCAGAAGGGCACTGCGGCTAATAGAAGGATCATAAAAATTGGTCTGCGTATCAAAGTAACTGCTAAACAGCGATACATGGGTGCCGTTTATTAAATTGGATGTTGCATCAGTTAAGACTGCTCCCATAGCCTACTCTGATAAGACCAGAATTTTTTCATGGTTAACGAAATCAGAACAGCGTGGATTCTCAAACGAAAGTTCGTGTTTTTTCTGAAACAATACGCAAAATGCTGGACCAAAAAAGACTGCCTTACCAACTAAAACTTAATTTATTTTATTCCAAACAAGCACAGTTGAACAAATCAAGTGTCTACGCAGTTCACTGCTGGCAGCAACACTATCGATGATATCTTTATTGTCAAGTTTGGCCAGAATTCCTTTCTTTACGAACATCAGCATTGACGCTTCAAGCTGTTCTTGCGTCACTGTGCTTCGTAGACGGCTTTTAATTCTTTGCAGAGCAGAGAAAGATTGTTCACACGTTACTTGAGACACCGACAGTGTTAGCAGCAACTTGGATAGGCAAGTCCAATGAAATGCCCTTGTAGGCATCTGTAAAGAGATTCAACTGCAGCAGCGCCTTGCAGCAGCAGATGGGATAAGATTTACATGAATTACACGTGATGGATAAAGGATTCGTGTTGTGTTCAAGTTCATTGTCACTGCCTTCCTGCACTACGTAAGCATCTGCAATTGATTATTTTAATATAAGCCACAGGTTTCTAATGTTTTGCAGTTCTTTGCGAAGTTGTCCTGCAGTGATGCTATTATCAAATCTCAACAAATATTTACAAAGCTCTTCCATAGTCCCCGATGGCACTTGACCAAAGTTTCTTGGGTGAAGAAGTGAGAGATCGGCATATAACGTCGAAGATGTTTTATCAAACCGTTGTTTGATGCTGCTCAGAATGTGGTCCAATATGCGGTTGTACACTTCAATGCGATACTTTTTTACTGGGTCAGAAGCTGATGAAACTTCGCCTGTGGGAAGTTCACCCGCCATACATTTGCGGCGTCTCTGTCGTCTTACTGGAAGAGACTCTTTCACAACTAGACCTACATCTGTTTTACTAAGCTGGCCAGGCTGGTCATTAGCCCATTGAACAATCTCTGCAGCTGAATCATGACAAACTTGGAAATCATCCCGTTTATAATTTTGCATATTGTCTATCAATTTACCAACCATATGTTGCACAATTAGTAGATCCAGTTGCATAGTTTGCAGGTATTTGGAGAGTGGCGTAGTACAGAAAACATTTGCATGTACATTGGACGGTGAGAGCCGTTTCAAACTTCAGGAGACCTTCAATGTATCCAAGCACCCCGCTTTTAATGATTGCATGGATCTCTTCGTTAGCGATTATGGGATTGAAAATAATGATAATTTCCGTGAAAAGCGCTCTATTCGGGTTGTTGAATGAACCAAAAATCGTTTTCAAGACAACATCCTTTGACCACCAACTGGTTTGTTCGAAAGTTCCAATGCGTTTTACAGTTGTAGAATGTCGACGCCAGATGTCCATTCGCTGATGAGATTCTCGAAAGCATGCACCTATGTCATTCAACAGTGAGAACAGTGTTGCACCCGCTACCACTATACCCGTCATAGGCGGATCCAGGATTTGTTTTAGGGGGGGCTAAAGGACGAGTTCATCCGGATGTGTACTGACTGCATAGTAGCGAAGACCTAACTGCTCAGGTAACGTTTTTAACAAATACGGTTAATAACCATACACATTTTGTCCAAATCGCATTCTCACCATTACCCAGGCTTACTAAGACGTTTCCGGAGCAGAAGCGGCCTTCAAAACAACTCAGAAATTATTCTCAAACTTATCTAACCTTGAAAAAGTAACTTGTTGAATTTCGGAAAGGTTTTATTGTTAGAAAAACAAGCACAGGCCCACGCCGAAAAAAACGTGTGGGCAGGCATAATAGTGACACAAAAACTACACGAAGAAACGTGAAATGCCGCCAGCAACCTTTGTTGGCAGTCTGTGCAAGATCCATGCCTTATTGTTTTCGAAAATTGCAGATGTTCATGGTATAGATGGTATAGACTTCTATACTATAGAAGTTCATGACGTTCGAACTTGAAAATTTTTTTATTTTCGGAAAATTTTCCGAGTTTTTTTTAATAACACCAGAGACGTAACGAGGGGGGTCAAGGGGGCACAATTCCCCGGGCGCCGAATCACTGCTGGTAACCAAAAAGTCACAACAATGTCATAAGCACTTTTTTCAAAACAGTACATTTGCTTCCGAGAGACCTC
>JGI24021J15306_10012214_pt1 | contig 10664 bp, 6 predicted proteins | sample Ectturendosymbi1_FD_15306 | JGI IMG/M metagenome (IMG submission 15306) | reverse complement strand
AATACTGTAACCTGCTCACATCCTTTACTCTTCAACTTCATTCGGTGACACCATGCATCTGGTTGGGAACAACTCATCCATGCAACCCACCCAATTAAGGTCTGTGGTAAATCTACTTTTCTTCATGATGTGTATTTATAAACATTGTTTTCCGCCCATGCTACTTGTTTTTGCTATGTAATGTTGTACTAAAATGCCTTGCCCTCTGCCTCATAACCATTATTGCTGCTTACTTTCTTCACCTATATGCTTGCCTCATCTGTACATGCCTCATCTCTTCACCCATTGCTTGCCCACCATCATCTGTGTTATGTTGATGTCTATTGCGTTTTTTTCTATGATTGTTTTGCTTACCTTCCATACAGTAACAAAGTAGCCTACAGAATGAAAATAAAATAAAAAAACACAATAAACATCAACATAACGCAGATGATGTTGCTGGGCAAGCAATGGGTGATGACTGAAGAGTTGTTACATGTACAGATGAGCATGTGAAGGAAGCGAGCAGCAAAGGGTTATGAGGCAGATAGCAATACATTTTGACACATTTCATTACAGAAACAAGTGACAAGGACAGAAAACAATGTTTATACATACAAATCATGAAGAAATGTAAATTTATCCACAGACCATAGTGGGGTTGGTTGCATGGATACAGTAATAAGTTCCCAACCAGATGCATGGTGTCATCAAATGAGGTCAACTTGAAGAGACAAGGGTATGTACAGGTTACAGTAATATTATCAGCAAACATTATTGCAATAAATGTTAGGTACATGAAAAACAAAATATGTTTAGTAAGTAAAAGAAATATATAGTTCTAAGGTAGAGTTTCACAAAAAGTCACGACTTATATGAAGTAACCACTTATTTCATAGATATAACTGGTATCATGTCATTGACACCATTGTTCAGCTTTATATGATTGTGGGCCTAGGATTTAAGCTGAAGTCAATGTCCGTGAGGTCCTGTAGGTGGGCATCACTTCGCTTTCCTCGAAATCCTCATATTGCAGCAAGGGTGCTACTCAAAAGGGCAAATCTGAGCTTTGTCCTTATATATGTTATGACAGATGCATGTGGCTCCTTGTATTTTTCAGCTATTTTTTCTGCCAGTCTTTTGTTGACTCTGCTGCATTCTGGTGCCATCCCTCTAGTTGTTATGAAGACAAGGGCATTGAATGAAGACTTTTCAATGTCAATCACTCTTTGGTTGTATTTATCCTTCTCTTTTTCATGTTAGATCTCTGCTAAAGACTTCCCAGAATAAGAATGTGAGGTAGGATGTGTGATTCTTATGTCAAAGAAAGTTTTCTCACAGCTATTCCACAGTCCTTTTGCCGAGATGTCCAACCTTACATTGTCAGCAGTGTTGACTTTTCTTTCATAGTCATTTTCATTGATTGGCAGAAGTGTGGGTTCAGTCTGAACATCCCTACAGACCTCTCATTATCTGTGCCTCAGAGTCTCTCACTGAGTTGTGCCTCATTGGAGTGTAACCACCTAGTTTGCTAATGAGGCTGTGATCCACAGAGGTTATCTCTCCACAAGCACCGTGAGTGGGTATGCCTTTCACCTTCCATCCATATCTCATGCAGATTGCATCTGTGAATTCTTGTTTATTTGATGCATATCCAACCGCTTTGATTGGCAAGGCTAACAGCCAAGAAGATGCTCCTTTTTCCATTGCTCCTTTTATGAGTTGTTGTGACTCGGAGGTCAGTTCCTTTAATAGTTCATCAAGGCTGTTTTGGCATTTTGTGTTCTTCTCTTGTCATATTCTGTTTCTTGTGCGCATGATATATAGCTGGTCTAAGGGGTTGTAATCAACATCGAGTTTTTGAGTGTAGATTTTGTTGGTTCGTTTATCAGTGATCTGAGTAGAGTGTTTGTATTCTGTCTTGGCGTTTTGCCAAAGATCTGTCAGACCTAGCCCACCATGCCTGAGAGGTAGAGTTAGTATTTGTCTTTCTGCATCACTTTCCTCTTGTCCTATGAGAGTGGGAGTCAATTGATCTGTGATGGTGTTTTCCAGTGGTTTGAATAATTCACTCATATCTGGCACTGTTCTTTGGAAATGGGTCCATCTGGAGTATAATCCTTTGGTGAACACTGAGTAGGCTTTTGTAGGCTTTTGGCATTCTTCTTTTCTAAGAAACCAAGCTCTGTGATGGTACCACCTTTCCACTCAGTGACTTTGTCTTTCTACCTGAAGGTGTATGCAATGGACTTGCCTATGCATACCAACAAAACTCCATTTGTACTGTCACCCTTCTGGATTCCACCACCTTTACTACAGATGACAGGCAACTCCAGATCTTGCAAATTCATGATCCTAGACTTCACAAGCCTCTCACATTGGTCAACCTATATGTTAGAGGTGGCTCAGCAGTTGATTCCTGTCAGTGGGATTTCTTGTGGAACCTCTCTGACACCGATGAGAACCTTATAGTTGTCAGAGATTTCACTGCACGTCACCTTTCTTGGGCAGTGCCGGGGTCAACCCCAATGGCAGAGGTCTTGCTGAAGCTCTTTTAGATTTTGACCTGCATCTTCTCAACACAGGTGAATCCACCAGGCTTGCAGAATGTCCAGGCGACTCTGACTCTTGCATTGATCTTACCCTCTGTAGCAGTGATCTCCAAAGCAGGTTAACTTGGAAGCTCGGCAGTCACGTGGACAGCAATCATCTACTGTGTGAGGTGCACTGCCGAGTCAGATATGCCAATCTTCTTTTCAAGTACAAACATCCATATGATCGGTGTAGCAAAGGAAACACAGTCTGGAATGCCATCTGTAAATTCGCCAAGAGCAGACGTACACCTAGACTGCTGCATAACGGGGCATCCTCATGGTGGAATGATGAGGTTGACTTGGTCGGGACACACAAAAAGAGAGCACATCGCTCTTATGACAGAGCTTGGGTGACTGTCAACTCTGACTTGGTAGTGGCTGCCAGAATAGATAAGAACTGAGCCTCAGCTGTAGACAGAAGAGCAGCCTCCAAGGCATACAATGACGGATGGGATACTCTGTGTAAGAAGGCCAATCTCTCCACAGCTGATTTCTGGCATTTCCATCATAGTCTGGATAAGCGCCTTCCTTCACCGAGACTGCTCCTCTATGATGACAACGACATCCCCCTTGTCACCGATCAGCAGCAAGGTGAAGCATTCTTTTACCACTTCATTCAGCAGTCCAATCACTGTGATTTGAAAGAACGGCAGCACCTACTTGGTCAACTTAAAGACCTGTGTCGTACGACTAGTGCTCCACAGCCCATCATTGTTGCTGAGGTTACAGAGGTCATCAGGTCAAGCAAAGATGGCTCATTGGGTCCTGACTGTTTCAAGGTTGATGACCACAAGCATCTCCCAGACAACACCATAGCAGAGCTCACAGATCTCTACAACAACAGTCTCCACTGTGGGAAAGTATTGGAGGTGTGGATTGATGCTTTTATTGGGCCTGTACCCAAGCCAGCTAAGGACCAAAAATGTCTTAAGGGCCACAGGATCATTGTGGTGCAGAATGTGATTGGCAAAATTCCAGAAAAGATAGCAGCCAGATGATTCACCCGCCATATTGAATGTGTCCTCCCACCAGGTATGGGTGCCTACCGACCTCACAGAGAGACCTGGATCAATCCAGCCATGGTGCCGGCAAACATCTGGGATGGCTTTGAGGAAAGGGACAACACCTTGTTGGCCGCACTTGACTTGGAGGATGCCTACAACCACGTCGACTACCCATCTTGGCTGATCGCACTGATATGTTACTTCAGCATAGCCAAGGTTATGTTAGCACAATTGCTTTTTTAATCATGCTATTGTGAGCACTTTGCTGTGAGTGAACATTGCATGAACACAGTTTGCAAGTAAACATATTTTGTTTTGCCCTGAGGAAGCCCACTTGAATGGGTGGGCGAAACGTCGGCTAATAATAAAAATCGCCAGAAGAACTAATTTATCTGCATGATATTATTTTGTGTTGAAAACAAAAGCTTGTGGAAAAGTTCTTCAACTTATTGTGTATTTTTTGTCAGGATACTTTGTTGTTTAATGTTACTTGTACAATAGAATTATTACAGATTTTGTGCTGTTGCATTTTTTCTGGTATGTCTTGTGAACTTCTTCATTGTTATAACAAAGCATGTGGAGTGAAGTTTTCACCGGACAACAACAAAGATGGTATGGTGTGAACGTTTTATTGTTAATAAAACATAGTTTTGTCGTTCAGCATGAGTGTAGTTGGTACTGTATAGTGTCTTAGGGCCCATGGCTCTACCAATTCATCAGAATTCTTGTTTCGTTATTAAAATGTAATTTACTTGCACTTTTTGCTAATTGTAATCGGTTTGCTTTTTGACTGAGTTGCAAATTGTACAAAACTATGTGTCTTAAATCATTTATTTGCAGTCTCAAACCTTAGTTAAGGACCTGTTTTTTATTCATGTTGTGAAGTATGTGCAACCACTTAAAAATGTTTGGACAGTGACTTTTGACATATGCTACTGCATCTTCCTAGGCACTGTATAGATTATTTGACATGTTATTTTTTACTTACAATAGAAACCCTGAAAAACCTGCTCTCATAAATAGTGTGAACTTAAAATTTCATGAAAAATTTTTTTGGCATTTTTCAATCCTAAATTTAGTTGTGAGTGTGTTAAGATGTTCTGATTTTTCCATGCATTATTGTTGACCAAAAATAGATTTTATACAAAAACCTACACTATTCTGTTTATAACTATATATTGTTTTTATATCTTATCTCTTCCTTTGTTTTTGGTTCATTCAACAAATTTTTGCTTGCAATGAAAACGTTTTTTTTAAATACCTGATATTATTTCATTTAAGTCATTGGCTTTTACTTATTGCTTCGTATATTCGCAATGTTTTGGTAGTAGCACATGCTGTACCATCAATGTTTGTAATGCAAAATATGTTGCAAGTACATTTTGACAATGACTGATCATAAAGACTGGATAGCCTTCATTCATCAAGAAATATGTGGTAATTACCAGAGGTGTAGTTGAGGCCTAAACTTCAAAACCAAGACTTCATCAAAAAATCCAAGACTTGAGACGTGAAGTTCAAGATTGAGACTTGAAATTTGTACATAATGCTGAAAGGTTTCCAGAAATCTTCACAAAAATGTCATCACCACTTAAAAGTTGGGCTCTTTTTAAATTTCAAGTATTTTTCCTATCTTCTTTGTTTTTTCTTACGTGCAAATACAGCAAACAAAAAACATGTTAAATTGCAGAAATTTTGCTAAGCCATATCATTGTAGTGTTCAAAGTCTCAATGCAATAGGCTTGTTACTGAGACCTGCAGCTTCAAGACCAAGACTCGCAAAAATGGGTCTCGAGACTCAGTCACTGATATAATTTACACTGATAACACTACCATACATTCAGCCAATCGTTATGCTTTAGTTTTGACAGTTGCTTACATTTCCTACAGGTCACGGTGTCTAATCAAATTGTCAATCAAAGACCTCCTTGTGTAACTGGTAAATCAATCCTGGGACACCTAGTTGCTTTCACAAATTAACTACCTGAAGTTATTTTAAGGCTCACTGTGTATGAAGTGACATGTTGATATTTATAAAGCTTGATTTGGCTCCTGGGGAAAATGCATTTATTTCCTTTCTAGACTCATGCCAACACCATCCAGGTGTCCCTGTATTTCATGACGCGTTGAAAGGGTGGTCGTGTTGCAAGAAAAGGACAACAGACTTTACTGAATTCCTAAAAATCCCGGTAAGTTTTTGTGGTTGGCTGCTGTGGTGTTGTGAGCCACTTACATGTTCAACGATTCTTCAATTTCATGTTTCTTAAATATGTGCGCTGTTCGTAGACGTAAACGAGTTGCTTTCTTAGCAATCAATGTATCTTGTTCATCGTAGTGCTGAGCACTGTCAAGTTTAAATTCTTGCACACCAGTAAAAATGTTTAGGGATGTACGTTTGGAAAGCACAATCCCAAAAAACCTGCGGAAGAAATGAAGCCTGTGGTTGATTCGAAGAAAGCAGCAAATAATCAAGAGTCGGTCGTTGCGGAACATGCGCCATCACCGGTCCCAGTGCCTGTGGTTGAAGACGCGCCGCTCGAAAGACCAAGGTAGACAATTTGATGATACTCTCCCACAGCAGTGACGTTCTATGTGATGCAAGCGTAAAAAGAAAGAAGCGTCTTGTCTGTGTGCAGTGTCTGCTTTCCACAACAGGGTAGGTATCGACAGCCCAAGTGCCAGGAAATAAGAAATATGTCGAGCGTAGAACGAATTACAAAATAGCTGAATAATACGTTTTGTTCCCAGGTGCATCATTCGTTCACTTCAGTGCTGCATTTTTATGCGAAAATTTTGCAAAGTCGTTGGTTGACTTTTAGACAAAAATCTTGGCCTTTCGGTAAATGCAATGTTGTACTTAATCAAGCAAGCATAAATTAAATGATATTTTATGTAGATATCATCGATAATGAGCATAGCTACTATACTTTTGTGAGAGACATCATGTGGAAAAGAACACTGTGTTGATCCACAACTTCGTTACAAAAAAACTTTGAACACGCGCTGATTCAAGGCATGGCCTCTAAAGTTTACAGCACTCACAAAATCGAAAACATATTTTTTAAATTTTCGGGGCGTGCATGCCTGGGTTTAAATTTCAGGGCGTGTATCCCAGAAAAAATTTGGTGCTTCGTACCCCTTGTTTCAGTGCTTCGTACCCCCAAGGGGTACGTGTACCTCCGGTTAAGAACCACTGATCTAAACAATGTAAGATCGTAGTGTCCAGTTTTTTTTAGGGCTTGATTTTGTTGACCGCAAAGACATTTTGAGAGACCGCAACTATTTCATCTGAATACTAAGATGGTCATAAAGCGAAGGTTTTAGTGTATTTTGGTGGTGGTTATGCAGAGGGGTTCTACTGTATGTTGGGAGACCGCTGGAAAAATTTAACTGGTCGATTCGGTCTCTCAAAACACCTTTAAAAGCACTGTAGTGTGTGTCGTTCTTGGCTGTAAGAGAATTCTTTATACAATTTTAAATCTCTGGTAATAGTATAGAATGTGAAAACATTTGCAGCAACGGCACTCAGATCCACTGAAACTATAACAGCTGCACCTTAGTAAAGGATATATTTCGTACTCAGTTTAAACTACACTAGTACTGGTGGCTCGTTAAACCGGTGATGTCATTTCACGTTGAGGAATCGCGTTGACAACTAACTACCATGATTGTAAGTCGTAAAGATGTTTTTTACTTACAAGTGCATTGGTTGAGGTGTAATGGCTATGTTTTCCAGTTATTGAACAATGAGCACATAACTTACTCATTCCTGTTGTTTTTGTTTCAGTGAGGACGAAGTTTTGGAAAAATTATCCGTTAAAACTTCTCCATCATATGACGCAACAAAAGTAAAGGCAGTTGAGACAAATGTCGAGACCGGCATCGAAGTGGGAACATCGTGTCGCAATGCTGGTTGTAATGCAGTAAGTACCGCAATGTCGAACACTACGTGAAGTGAGTTGCACCACAGACGGTACCTGTGTTTTTTCTAAAAACTCACCAAGCACCAAAAGTACCCCAAGCAGTGATAGGGTCGCTGCACTTGCCACTGGTACGCGATGCAGCGACAGCGCAACAGAGACACCTGGCAGGCATTCGCCCCGTCGGACAGCAGAAGTGTCGTTTCTATTAAAAAGTTAACCAACAAAGCTCTATCGGTGTTGACTCCAATCAGATTTATTGCAGAGTGTCAAGACCTAAAATCCAACAAAAAGTTTCAACTGAAGCTTTTGCTCAGAGTTGTGCAGAACATGTAGAAACGACAATCATTTTTCAATAGAGATTTAATGCTATGGAGCAGTTGAACTGGCAACATACGTAAGCGCGAAGTGTTGCGTAGCACTTATCAGTTGTTCTCATGTTCCCTGTGCAAAAATGTAACAATGCGTCTTGTCGCCGAAAATGACCCACACAACACTTGCTTCCTTTGTTCACCACAGTTCGTTTCCTCAACTCATTACACGTTCTGCTGCCTTCTCTTCCTTGATCAGGACGAGCGATTTTAAGTAGCATTGCATGATTTAAAAGCCAACGTTTGAACCGGTGTCACTCACTTTTTGCGCTTGCTGGAAACTCCGTATTAACTCTGCACAACGTTCCTAGGCATTCACCGGTGGTGCTGAGGACAAATCCGTTTGTATCTATCATCCTGGAAGCGCAATCTTTCATGAAGGGTAAGTGCGAAACACCAACATTTTCGTTTTAGCGACAACATTCTGAAGTTAGGTTGGTCCGTTGGCGGCCAGGCCTGGCCTGTGTGGTGCCGGCCAACGGTTGTCTTCGCAGCTGTAGTGAGTCCTTAATTTGCGTGAAATGCGGTCGAAAACACACTTCTTCGAAAAACGTTTCTAAAAATTTGCTTCGTTTGTTTTCTTCGGAGTGCTTGCGGCGAGGTTTGCTGATACTGTGAGGTCATAATTGATCTTACATGGACGAGACAGTGCTGAGCACAAATCAAGACGCACAAGATCCAGACCAAAATGTGTTCGTATAAGTCAAGAAAACAGTGTTTGCAAAAAACTGACCATTCAAACGCTTGCTTCGGGGCATTTCGGTTCATAACACTAGTGCTGGTGAAGAATAACTGCGGAGGTTTGGGAGTAAGAAACGATTAACGAGATATTCGTTCACTAAGTATCTCTGGCTGCTCGAGCAGCGCTCAACATAGTTTCTGGGTTCAGTGTCATGAGCCATTGAACGGACGAATTAAGTCACTGTATTGTTTTTGACTGAGCGTGGAAATGACAAGACACCTTATGATGCTGTTGCAATAGTGAAGCTATAATAAGTTACTCAATTTGTTATTTCAATGATGTCTTTTGTTATTGCAGAAATAGAGAAGTAGCTTAATTTATTTTCTTAGTTTGTGGCTCGTTACGTAGGTTTAAAAAATTTATGCTCCGTTGTTACACCAGCTCAGGATCTTATAATGTAACTTCAACTCATCAGCGTTTTGTAACGAACTTTATGATATGTTGTGGTGTGAGAGTCTCTGGGAATTAATAACTTTGAGCATAGGTGTAGGAGCAGGCAAATTTTTGGTGGTGCGAAGGATTTTTTCCCAAATTTCCCCAAACCTGCCCGAAAACACTCCAAAGAAAATGACCTCAAAAAAAAAAAACACGACTGCATTTCTTTTCATGTTGTGCGCTTTTTCTCAAATCAAAGCACTTCAAGCACCATTTTTGCCCCAACTTCACGTAACTTGCCCGAAAATACTTATATAAAAACATGACCTTCAAAAAAAACGTCTGCCCTTTTATTTTGGGTGCCATTTTTGTAATATCAAACCGCATACAGTGATTTTGCGAAAAAGTTCTCACACATTTTACCCAAATTTCCACAGATTTTCGAACTTTCACCAAATCAAACCTTTTGGGGGTGTGCTTGAACTTCCCACCTCCTACACCAGTGTCTTTGGGCTGCGGACTATCCTGTTCTTTTTTTTATCTCTGAACAAACCGCTTTCTGTTGCCAGCATGAAGTATTGGTCGTGCTGCCAGAGGAAGACCAGCGACTTCACCGCATTCCTTAATCAACAAGGGTGTGGCAGGGGCTCGCACGTGTGGAAAGCGAAAGAAGAATCGAAAACAAAGTGTCGCTACGACTTCCACCAGGCAGGGCCGAACGCAGTTCTGTCAATCTTCGCCAAACGCGTGAACGCCGAAACATCAACATTCGAAGCGAACCGCGTGCTGGTCAGTCACTTGCTTGATATCAGCGAAACTTCAAATATTGTTTCGTCGTCGAATAATTTAAACAAAAGGTAACCTTGCCCTTGAATATTCATCCCCATTTTCGACATACATCGATTTCTGGTGTGGGGGAATGGCGGTTCCGATGACAGCGTGTTCAAGTTTGCGGTAGGAATGTTTGGTTTGCCAGGGATGGACTGATGATAATTTTTATCAGTCATCAATAAAGTTGAAAAAGGATTGCGCTGTGATTGCAATTCTCCATTTTATTCGTTTTTAAACCAAACAAAAAGCGCAAAGCTGCCATAGTAGCCATGTCCGAGCACCAAGAATTTGCTTTCATCATGGTTAACGCAACGGACATTTTCCAAAACATGTTTGGTCGTCGATCGTTGTAAAAATTCACAGTGCAGAAGAACAAATCGTGCAAGAAGCTGACCGTTATCTGTTACAAACACAGCTAAAGCACTTTCCTGCGATGAAACTTTAATGCATTGTTTTGCAGTTAAAGATTGGCTTGGATTTTGAAAACGGAAAGCACTTCGATCTACATTTACGACTATTTGGTGTAAGTGGTTGCTGTGTTGTATGTAAGTGGTTAATGTGTTGTGTGTAAGTCGTTGCTGTGTTGTGTGTGGTTGTTTTAGCAGCAGACGTTTCATTCGCGTTTGTTGACAAAAAGCGTAGGCCGTGGACACAAGGGCCCAGTTTAAATGAAGCGCCCAGTTCGGCACTAACTGGCAACACCGTGGTCTCAAACCAGTGTTGCCACTCTGTTACGGAAAAGTATTAGATTTGGCGTTTCAAACCTATTGCTATGCACTGAAGATGATAACAGTTGTTATCGAAACGTTTGCAAGATGTCAGTTGTATCGTTTGCTTTGGCCGTAGTA
>JGI24021J15306_10012213_pt1 | contig 10665 bp, 8 predicted proteins | sample Ectturendosymbi1_FD_15306 | JGI IMG/M metagenome (IMG submission 15306) | reverse complement strand
CCCCGCACAAACGTAAACCCCCCCCTATTGAAAACTCTCTGGCCACGATTCTGCAGTTTTACCTCCTCAAGACTCAAGCTCTGGAACTTCCATCCCACTTCCTTGCGCGACCAAAGGATCCACGCAAATTAAACAATGATTAGATTAAAACATTGCTACGATGGCGCATTAACCAGTTATGGGCAACACACGGTTGACAGTACATAGAAAACCATAAGAGTTGGTTAACCGTGCAACCACAGGATATCGTAACAAAATAAATCGAATATTCAAAAGTAGAAATTTCGACATTTTAAAGAATTGCGAAACCAACCCAATCACTGCTTCTTCATTCATAACATGGGAGCTAAAAGATGATTGGAATATTTAAACCCGCGCCGCTATGACGGATATCGTGCGTCGATATTTACACTCAGTTCGCGAACAAAGCACCAGACAATGGCGCGGTTGACCTTTCCTCCCTGCAAATATCATAATAAAACAAACCAAAAAAAACTCCACAGGATTGTACAATATTGTTGTTGTCCAGCTTAAACGCTGCGCCATCTGGCGGTACAGCGTACGTACGTTTCATGCCGCTATGTTGTGCACAGGAGCAGACGCTCTTGTCGAGATTCTGCGTCGACACAGGGCGGGTGGCGCAGATGGGCAGGTAGAAAAAATATGTCAGAGAGCGATTATTTACAATAAATCACCACCGAAAACCTTACGACGGAAAAGAAGCCAAAGAACAAGTGCACGATCAAGAAAGACGCGGACATTTTGCGTCAGTAAAAAAACGGAAAAACAGCGCGAAACGAGATAATCGCGGCGATTGTTAATTAAAGCAATGAAAGCAGGAAATCGTCATTGTGACGACAGCCACAAATCGCCGATGAGTGCAGCAAAGATCGCCGGCGAAGTCATTTCCGTTTCTTTCACTTTCAAATATTCCGAGAACCTCTTTATTTACAAACCACGTGATTTTTCCACTTGACTTGGGTCTGTACATGGCTCATGATCAAAGCAGTCGACCGCGGTGCGGAAATAAAACAAAAAATACTTTTCTTTAAATTTCAAAACGCGCGTTTCACGTCACGAAGGTTCGGCACCCCGTCTGTCGAGCAGCTTGACGTGGGTGAAGGGAAAGCGACCTTTCTTGCCTTTGCAAATTCCCTCCCATTGCCCGCTTTTGTTCATCTGCGTCACTTTTATGACGTCACCAACCTGAAACACAAATCTACATGTTTAGAAAACAAACCTGAAGACCTGCTATCGTCGCCGCACGATGACAATGCTTTCTCCGAGACAAACACCGAAAAACTCCAGACACCTGCAAATCTGGGCACTGCTTTCCTTTCTTAAACACAAAATAAAGCTTTGAAGTTATACGCAGCTGAACATTTCGCATCTTTTTCCATACTGTACCTTTCATCAAAGACAGCCTCTGAAGATTGCATCGGACAGGATCATTGTTTGGGCTTCAAGACGTCATGAGTCTTGTATAATGCTGCAGCCGGCACAGGAACAGCAAATAAGACAAAGAAACTGAAAATGTTTTTGATGACATCTCTCGTAAAACTGTGCGCGCTAATAATGGTCGCCGAGAAATTACTATCTGGATTGTTTTTACCGGCTGGAGAACTGATCAGGGCAAAGCAGTATTTGATACAGGCAACAAAAGCCTGTGTCTTGACAAGTAACACCAATCTCCTCGAAAAAAGTGGAATTGCAAAAGTGAGCGATAGATTTGATGTAATTATATCGGAAAACGATTCACAAAACATCAGATGAACGAATAGTTGCTGATGTCGCCCAACAGACAAGTTTGAAAACTGTGATATATTTACTTCGATGAAGGAGAAGTTATAGTTTCTGAAATGAAACAAGCGACTTTTCTCCGCTTTAACACGTCACTTGCAAGCTTCAGTATTTCGATGAAATTGACAACGTTACATAAATCAGTTTTTTTTAAGGCGTTTTAGCGACCCGATTCGAGTCCCTAGAATCAGAGAAACTTATGATCGGGTCCCTACAGATCCATACCGGGTACCTAACATTTTCCTTAAAAAAAACCTGCATAAATATCAAAACAAATGTTCGAACTTGTGAGCAAGCAGGAGAGGATATTGGCAGAAACTTAACAGTTACGTTTTTTCACTTTGTTAAATCATCACAGCATTTGCCTGATACTACAAGTTTGCGAGTTAAAATGGTATTTTCGAAAATTTTACGTCACAATATTGATTTTGGATGCTGCGATTGTAAGCAAACCAGGAGGTGCCAGCCAATCGATGACGCATAACGATGAAATTTTCGATGCTTTTTACATTTGGTGATATATCACGCGGAGCTGGTAAGTCAACCAATTGTTCTGCCAAAATATCCGACGTCTTCGCGGCAAAAGATCTCATATTGCTAGATCCATCAAAGACCCTTATGGTGTCTTACTCAACAATGAGAAGGACATCCTTGGTAGATGGAGGGAGTTCTTCAAAGATCGTTCAAACCTAGTGACTACCACACCATCGGACACACACGAGGTACATTCGGGGGGGAAAAATGCCATCACTCCAGCTGAAGCCTTCTTTGCTATCAAAACACCGAAGGTTGCAGGCTATGATGAAATCCGACCTGAAATACTCAAAGCCTTAAATCAAGGAGTTCATTGGCTGACTCGTGCGTGTCACGTGACCTGGTGTTATGGAAGAGCACCGAAAGATTGGCAAACTGGGGTGATCGTCCCCACACACAAGAAGGGAGACAGGAGTGAATGCACTAACTACCGGGACATTTCTCTCCTTAGTCTCCAGGAAAAGCGTATGCCAAGTGCCTTGTAAAGATGCCGCGAAATAATTGAACCAGAGCTGGATGGTACCCAGTGCGGTTTGCGTCCAGGCCGTAGCACTACGGACCAAATTTCACTCTCCAGCAAATTTTCGAGAAAGCTTGGGAGTATGATAAACACATCCATGACGCATATTTTGTCGACCTCGAAAAGCATACGACGAGGTTTCTCGGGAATGTTGAGGGAGTACGTTGTTGACGACTGCCTGTTACTGGCCGTCCAGGGCTGGGCAGAAAGTGTAGAAATCGGGAAGGAGCTTCCCGGGAAATCGTACATGCTCGCGGGAAATTAATCAGCTGCAAGTCAAGTAAAATCAAACAACACGCCAAGAATTGCAAGAAAACCACAAAACGGACTGTACGAATTTCCCCGTTCAGTCACGGTGGTCCAATACCTGGCCTCGTAACGCAACAGTTACCCCTACTTAACAATGGTGATTTCATGCAGTCGGTGGTCGCATGCAGGGTTGCCAATTTGGCACTTTTGAAGCCAAACTTTGAAATTCAGGCTTTTTGGACACAATTGGCTTTTTTTGAAAATCCAAAATACCAACCAACAAAAATCTGGCTTTTTCTTTTTCTTTTTTTTAGTATGAAAGGCTTGACTCTGACAAAACATTGTCTTAGCTACATATTCATTACAAATATCTTCTGACAAGAGTCTATGACCATTGCAGGGTGCAAAGAATATTGCAAAGATTTTACTGTTGCCCTAAAAGTTTTCGATGTATTTAATACGAAACAACAGTACAACAGTGTATTTACGGGGAAAGAAAATGCTTCTAAAAATTGGAATTGCATTTTATCAATGTTTCTGACGAGTTTTAATATCTATTTTTGTTTGGTTATGCATGTTTTATGTGTAGCCCATGTCTCAGAACTGCTAACTGGTTTATTTTGGCTTTTTTGAGACAAGATCAGGCTTTTTTGGTGAATCTGATCGCTTGTCGTAGACTCGTAATGGCGGTGGAAAGCTGTTAGTTTTAATATTGCTGCTATGATGACACATGCAGTCAGAGGACATTGAGGCCAACACGTCCTTAAAACTACGTGCGTTTATGCAAGCGAACTTCCTTTCATTGCGTTAGATAGCAGAGTGGACGGTGGTACTAGCATCAACTGGAAGCTTTTGAATACATTCAGATTGTTAACACTTGTCTGTATGACTGCTTTGGTTAGTGTTTACCTTACTGGGTTACCAATCGAAATGATATTGCATTCCGAATGCCATTCTGGAATGTAGTGCCATTCAACAATGCTCAACTCGCGCCCACACCATCGTCCACCCACTCACTGCGGTAACTGCGCACTCGCGCCTGAAAAATGCATGCGTAGAATGTTCACTCAACAGAAACTTTTAACACCGTCCGAACATCGTTCTACGGATCGGATCGGTTGAAAACCGGTTTCGCCACCATCCAACTGGCCGCAACAATCAATATTTGAGGCACGACGCCATAATCACTTCAAATACTTCACCACTAGCAAACTTAAAACCACTTTTCTGAAAGTCGCATGCGGATCCCAAGCACCTTTGTGCGGCTCTCAGCAGTCCTTCAATAAAACCAGTAGCGTAACCAGCCCTGACACTATTTTGTTTGGGATACCGCCTCTTCAAAGCACAAAACGACTATATGTCCAAAAAGTTAAGGGGGAGAATGGCCCTGTACCTCCCTCCTGTCTATGCCTATGAATAAAACCTCTAATATTTTGTGTAACAGACTTTGTTCTGCAACAAAACACAACTTGCGATTTGACTTGCGTTAAAAGTTTTTTAGTGCCTTTCTTTCACAAAATCGTATATCTGGATTTAGCTCCCTTCAGGGAAAAGGTTAAGAACCACGGGTTTATACTGTGCAGGAGCCCTATGGTTTATACTGTGCAGGAGCCCTATGGTTTATACTGTGCAGGAGCCCTATGGTTTATACTGTGCAGGAGCCCTGGTTTATACTGTGCAGGAGCCGCAGGCATGTCATGATTACGCGACTTGAGAGTAGGAATTGCTCGCCCTGCTGTGCGAGTTATGTACAATCTTGCCGTAACACATGATTAAAATTTATTATCCATTGGATATCTTTAGTTTGGAGTCCAGAAGTCTCTCAATGGTCTTCAAACTACGCTTTGATTGGTCATTAGAAAACGTGTTACGGTTTTCCAAATGCCAGCGATTGTTGCTTAAGTTTCATGTAAGCAGTCCATATTACTTAATTAAATTATCAAAAACTCTAATGTAATAAAGAAATCCCTTGTGAATTGGACAGTGCCCACAAAATACAAATTTTTGAAGTGCGTTGAGCACGGATTAGACGCGAGAATTTGACACTTCGTGGCGAAGATTTGCCGCTTCCATCGGTTTTGCACTCTGACAATGTCTCGTTTTTGCGTAGCGAGCGGTAGCGTGGTACACTGCGGCGATGTAACTGTTTACACGTTGAATGTGAACGGATGCTAGTAGGCTGAATCAATCCAAGTTGATCTATGTGTACGCAGTGATAGTTAAGGCTCTTGAGTGCAACGTTTTCAAGAAAACAAATTCCTTTTGCAACGCCATAAAGGGCGATCGTCTTCAACTTGCGGCCCACGGGAAATTTCGACAAGCTTCCCGAGAAATTTACATTTTTTCAAGCCCTGCTGGCCGTCAAGTCACTGTATTCATGCTCAGAAGATCGTGTCCGTGTAGGGGAAGTTAAATCACGACCGTTCATTGTTGGTGTTGGACTCCGACAATGGTGTGTGCTGTCACTACTCCTCATAGTCTTTAAGAATTGGATAGACAGTCACAGCCGAGTCGACGAGGGTGTTACTATTGGGAGCTGCAGGATCGACCGTTTGCTTTTTGCAGGCGATTTGGTGCTGCTTGCACCTGCTGAACAGGAACATGCACTTGATCGGTTTTCTGCTGCGTGCGACCAATCCGGAACTTCGCGACAAAGTGCGCAGCTATGGAATTTGCAAAGCCCTGAATGTCGAACCACTTCAAGTGGAAAGATCCCAGCTGCCATGGTTCGGCTATGTGACCAGAATTCCCAAGGGAAGATCGGCGACGCAAGTCCTGCTGGTAACACCCACGGGAAAGCGACCCATAGTTCGACCAAGGACCAGGTGGAGTGACTACATCTCCGACCGTGCTTGGTCCCGTCTTGATGCGGAGCCAGCAAAATTATCTAAGATTGCTGTTGATCGTGACGTGCTTCGAGTCCTTCGGTTGTTGACCCCGCGACCCTCCCAGAGGAAAAGCCGTTTGGAAGATGAATTAATAACTAATGCTATAGGATTTAAGAACAGCAATAGAAACGAATTTTTGAATTTGAATACTGAATGAGATGCACGCGATGATATATTTTTCACCATAGGGTTTCCTACGCGTATTGTCACTACTGCACTACTCTTCGGTAAGTTTGCTACCAGGGTTCCCACACATTTTCAAAAACCATTTTCCATACCTTTGCAATACTAAATTAAAAGACTTTAATAACAATATTTAGCCTCATTTTTCTAAAATTGTACTCATGGAACACAATGCAAAAAAAACATCTGCAGAAGTATCATCAGCGGTGAAGAACAAAAAATTTGAATAAACAAATGGCTGAATTTAGAATTTCCAAACTTTTTCAATACGTTCAATACCGCGTGGGAACCCTGTTACTACAGTACACGCTTGCGCGGGTTGCGAATATCATCTCAAGAAAATCTATACGATATGCACACAGAGCAACCAACTTTTTATTAATATCAGTAGTGTTGTAGAAGGCCTGCGTGACTATTAACTCCGCACTCCTCCCTCTTGNAACATATCCTTGCAATTTTAAACAACAGAACCTCTGCCGGATATTTCTACTAAGCTGGATAACTCTGTTTCACACCAACTGCGCTTCAGGTGTGAACGAACGGCTGAGGAGAAAAGAATCGACTGTGCAATGTCTCGCGTGAGCGGTGCGCGGTTCAACTCTTGCATGCGAGGAATTGGTCAAAAAGGGATTTATTTCCTGCATTGACGGGTCACTGCATCTGTATAAGACTTGTATATTGTTTTAGTAATCTCAGGGAAATAAACAGTCCAGAGTTGTGCCAAGGGCTGGGTTCAAGTAACAAAAATTCATTGTTTAAGTGATAAGTAACTACCGCAGATTAGTTAAGTGACTTAAGCAAATCATGAAAATCGACATTTAAAAAATCGCAATTTTCAAATCACATAATAGACAGTTCAGATAAAATTCGCACCTGTTGGCCGCGATTTAATTTAATGGAATGAGCTTCTAGATACAAATCGTAATCATGATGACAATGAACAATATTGACTCATAATGCGCTCTACACACATGTAAGAAATCTATTCGCGTCAATGGTTTGTTTTATGTGTATAATATTGCGTTTACAGCAATAGATGTGGCTTCCAACACCTGAACTTCTCTAAATGCATGTTACTTGAAATATAAAGTAAAAATATCATGTAATGGTAAAATTACTTGATTCCAAGTAATAAGTAAAAGTTTTCAAGTAAGTAATTAAGTAATTACTGAACCCAACCAAAGTTGAACCGTCTTCCTCGTAAATGCTGTCGCCGCGACGTCGACAGCATGGCTGGCTGATTGAGCATGTGGCTAAAAACATTATCTTGGTCGCGGTGTTAATGCTCTAACCCGAACATACGCAGAAAATCCTTGCTATCCAAGCAAAACCTTCCTCAGTGGGAGTCCAACACGCACACACAGCAAATGATTGTGAAATGATACTTTGGCACGGAAACAAACCTTAGAGCAGAAATATAGCGATCTGATGGCCACTGCCCAAGACATACGGTCTTTAAATTAATGCAGATATTACACAGACAAAGGAACGAGGCAAGTTTTTCGTTCCGGCGAAATAGAAGCAAAGCCAAAATCAACTGTCCGCACTAATCGCATGGACGTGTTGGAATCAGGTTAAGAGATAGTTACAGGATCCGAAGTTTCAACTGTTGCGATCGGAAAGCCCGAGCGGCAAGTGCGCAAAGCTTCACACTGTGGCAGCAAGCAACAATAGAGATCACCCGACGAGATCACTCTCGCCACCAGCAGTAAGTACAATCAACTGTTTACCAGGTTCACAAGCAATTATTAAAGGTGGCCCTATCGAGATCACTCTGTTATTGCTTGTTCGCGCCACTTACATATAGGTGCTATTCTCAGCGCTCATCCCGTTTGTGGTGAATTGCGCATTTTCACCACCGCGCCTTCCGAGTGGTTGCAAGTTGCAACACCACAGTGACCTCAAACCTAAGACGCGGAGGGCAAAGCCAGATCCACGTCGCTGCTCAGCAATTACTACTGCAGAACAACAGGAGCCTGTCCTGGGGCAGACTTCGCGCCACAATTAACTAAATAATAGAAAATTAGAACCTTAGAATTAGCAACATAAGGATGAAAAAGCTCATACCTCAAGAGCAAGAGCGGTGGGGTCGTAAGCGTTCGGGACGCGACGAGTGATGACTTCGGCGTAGACAGGATCGTTGATCGTCGGCATTGACAAGGGACGGCTCTGAGTTGGCTGAACAGTGAGCAATGAATGAAATGTCAGTCACGAAGCATACCAACAAAATGACACAGGATACTTCATAGTCACAAACAATGCCACCTCAAACTCCACGTCTATGAACGAAGATTTTCATGTTCAGCTACTGATTGCGGGTGAAGTCGCGACAAACACTTTTGGCACCTGGAGTTCCCCTAACGAAACGCACTGGGTATGGGCAGTTTTTAAGAGTAGATCATATTTATGCCAGTTTCCTAAAACACCCTTCATTTAAAGCCCAAACAAACGCTTTGTTAATCCCGCTACAACTCTTCATAGTTTTCTTATGCAAATACACGAACTTGCGAGAGGAAAATATTACAGCTTGTAATCCAATGGAAGTCGGATACGTATCTGCGCGTAGTCCGGAACCTTCTTACCTATTTCGTAGAGAGTTCAAATCACACAGAACATATTAGATACTTGAGAGATGGTATCTGGTGGGAGGTTAGTACCACACAGATCAGTGGCAACACAAGAATCAGATGCATTTGGTGGTTCAAAAAAACAATCCTGTAATACGCTCATAGACTATCTAAATACTCCAATTTAAAGTTTTGCATGTCTCACTTCTTTGAATTTACAAAACAGGGATTCCCAAACTTTTTAATTCCTGCACCTCTAAAAGATTTGTTCTGACCTCGCACCCCCTGCAATTAATTACACAGAGCAGACCTTTACTTCTCTCCAAATTTACAAAACACTTGCAGCAGAGGATTCACTCTGACATGAAAGGCAGTGAACACGACTCCTTTCCTCTACTCTACGATCGGTTCAACTCGGAACTATTTACTGAGACTAATGAAATGTGGAATCCACTCGTATATATACTAAGCTCAGAGAGCTCCATCAGGCGACAAAACCAACGCCAGTATCTCGTTCACTCGACCAACAACTACTACAAGCTCGTAAATACGAATAGATTGCAGTTAGTGCTCATGCAAAGAATTTAATATTGTGAAACATACATGTGAACAAACCTGACATTTTTGCCTGTAATGCATTGCAAAACAAAGCAAAAACGTCGAAATGATTCCGTTAAGATTTTAGTTTCACTGAATATATACATTTTAGTTTCTGCTTGAAGCCAACCTTACAAGAGTTGGACAAAGACTACAATCTTTACCAGGGGTCTCAAACATGGTCCGGTGAGGGCAGTTTTTGTGGCCCGCGATGCTTTTTACGGTATTTTCAAATAATTCACATTTACATTATTTAGTTGATTCATAGGTGTTCAGTAGTGCTCGGCCAGCGAGTGAACAAGTTCCTTTTAACTAAACGTAGAGACGGCTAGAAATGATTTGTTTACAACTCATGATACCTTTCGCAAGAAATAAGATGTAAAGCTGTTTCTAGTAAGGTTCAGATGCCACCATTGTGGCGTCAGCGTCAGTGGCGTGCAGAGATCTGGTGATGCCCGGGGCGACTGCTTGGTTGGATGCCCCCCGTTCAAATTCCAGTATTGAACAGTGTCGAATGGTGGTCATTGTTACTGAATATACGCTGTTTGTGACCTCACAATATGAAGTCGTTTTCACGTTCGCAAACCAACGTTTTGGCGACGTTTGTTGACAACATTCATATTCAGGTGCACTGCGTCAGGGGGAGCAGTAAAAGAATTTAGGGCCATGGAAACATAAAAACAAAAAATTGTTACCAATTACGTTTGTTTCTGTTCATCAACAATGTTCACCACAAAAATCATAACAGAATTATAGAAAATCATTCTGAATTTTCTGGGTGTCTGAATAGGTGCAATAAATATGATATTACCTATGATACTGTTGTGATAAAGGCACCTCCGCCCCCGTTGCCCCCGTTTTGGAAGGGCAAAGGGGGCAATGTCCCCGCCATGTTTCCATTCTCTGGCCTCCCTGTGTATATTATTCTGCACGCACTAGCTTTACTCGTTGTTGTAGGCTACAATGTGTCACAGGAATGAACATAAATTATCAGCGGTCTCTTAAGACAGAGCAGTTCATAACTGCAAAAATTCCCGCCAACGCATTAAAACAGGGGAGTAGAACACATTCAATGCTACGTTACCGCAGTTCACAACTGCAAAGATACAAGTCTGCGCGAATGTCTCGTCGAATAGCAGTTGATCAGAAGGTATGCGGCTGGGTTGGACTTCCAGGGTTGACAGCTTGAGACTTGTAATTATGTATTGTGTAACGTCTTCATACCCACACGAAAGGCGCTAGATTTTAAACATGCATCGCAGTAACATGGAATATGCAAATACATGAAGGAAGACGAGGATACATACATGGCGGTAATAGAGAGTAT
>JGI24021J15306_10012210_pt1 | contig 10666 bp, 4 predicted proteins | sample Ectturendosymbi1_FD_15306 | JGI IMG/M metagenome (IMG submission 15306) | reverse complement strand
AAGCAATAATAGAGTGATCATGGCATGTGAACTCTATTGTTGCTTGCTGCCACAGTGCGAAGCTTTGCGCATATGCCGCTCGGGATTTCCGATAGCAACAGTACTATGCAGAACTGAGGTTGGCGTTTTGGCTCGGCCTTCTACAGTCTACAATATTGTCTGTTTGTCAAGTGACCCCATGGAAAATAATTGCCCGCCCTTAGGATTGCACACTGAGCGCGCAATGGTTGCATTTTTGTCCATCGACGGCAAGTTTTTCGCAGAGATAATTTAACAGCTTCCTATCAATATGATCAAAAACACTTCATGGTGAACAATCTCTAACAAAGAAGGAAGCTGGCACCACGTGAACCACTAAGAGACTAATCAGGGGCAGACTGTTAGGTATTTCACGACCTGGAAAGTTTTTACTCGATCGCTTTTCACCCCAACGCAGCTGGAGTCGAAGAGTTTGTTCATAAAGCTAATCTCAGTTTCCATGACATAGTTCGCTCATCTCAAAGCGGCAAGAAAACAACCAGGCACGGCTTTGCCTAGAATGCACCCAACAAACTGTGAAAGTATGCACACAACAAAAACTTGTTTTCGTACTGGAGGACGTACGTGACTCACCTACTTGAAAACTTTTCCTATTCAAAGGATAGGAAATAAAAGCAAATGACGTCAGGAGTACTTTTATCTTTTATGTTTAAGAAAAAGCTTACCACTCTCAAGACAATCGCTATCTTTTCACCTAGCAATGTGTAAAATTCTGGCTGACACATTTCAAATTTTTGACAACAGCAGATAAAGGACCACACAGCAAATGCTGATAAGTGACTTCGATTGAATTTGTTGAACTGTTTTATTGTTGATCTGGTTCAATGTTTGCCGAGCTTCGAAGGATGCTTTGCCCTGCATAAAGTTGTCTTAGTTTTTCTTAGTAAAAGGTCGGATGTTTTGCCCAAAATTACTAGTTCGGTAAGAGGTACTGACTTCAAAAAGTGGTACAAATTGTCTCAAACGTCTGTCCTTTCTTTTCTAGCACAGTGCCCATGCTGCTATGCGTTGTTGCAGTCACACGTAGTCTACAAAATGCGGTTCCAGGTGTGTTCTCTACAGGAACAAATATTAAGCTAGCTTATTCATTAACCCAGCGTGGTCCAACTACTTTTGATCTACGGGCCACTTTACAAAACATGATAATTCGCGGGCCACTTCCAATAAATTGATGTACAAAGCAACAGATCAGCCATCATGTCATAAGCCTTTATCAGGAATGCCGGTATAAATAAAAATGAGTTCGTGTTTCACTCAGTTCATTACGCCAGACGTAATCTTCAAGATAACGAACCCCGGGACACCGAGAAAAACCAATGGTTATTCAGACAAGTGCCCCAGAAAGGTTAGCGGAAGGCCGTACCTTCTAATTTGATCGTAAAATAAATAACTAAAACGAAATGGTACGCAGAAAAGATATTATTCATTGTTCTTGCGCAAATGCACTTTATCCAGTGCAAGCAATTCAGCGAGACAAATGCAACCTCACACGCTTTTCAACAAAGTTCAGGTTTGAATATTTTCCTGAATGCTTCCGCGGGCTATTTGAAACGCTGTGGCGGGCCACATGCGGCCCTCGGCCTGCAGGTGGGCCACATTGCATTAACTAATTGTTTTCACCGCACTTGCATTTGAAACGAGCCATGAAGTGTTTGGCAGGTCTTATGAATATTTGGGTGGTGCATTTCGCAATGGTAGAGATTCATCCGTTCAGCCTGCTGCCATTGCGGCCAGATTTGAGTTTTACCTGCCTAAATCTTTGCCGTCAAAGGCAGTAAATTGCCTGAAAATCAAAAATGTATTTTTTGGATGCGGACTATACTGTCTAGCATTTATTATTGTTTAAACAAAGTCTTTTCCATAAAACGGAAAAATTAAGGGGCCGACAGGATTTTGCAGTGGGCTGGTATGGATCAGTACCTGCAGCTGTCAAGCCAACAAAACTAATACCACAGGACTAAGGTTGCTAGATGGCCGGTATTTCACCGGCCTGGCCGGTATTTTACTGTAAATTTAGCAGAGGCCGGTGAGAGACCGGTATTTTAAAAACCAGTGCCTGAAACCGGTATTTTGAAAATAAAAAATAATTTGCAGTAACTGCGAAAAAACCAGACCTATGCGTAACGCAGAAATGCTCTAACGCAAAACTTCTCAATTTACAATAACTCTGGCAATGAATCTTGTCAGGACAATTCTTTCAGGGAAGTTCATATCAAGGCAAATTGTTGCTTGTGCCCTAACAACACTCATTATCTCTCCGTTTTCCCTTATCATTTGTTTAGTATTAGTAGTCATACTTATCATATTCTGTCTTCCCAAACGTAGTCCGTATGAGCATTTTTGGCAATTAATCTTGTAACTTTAAGTACTTGTAACAAAACAGCAGATATTGTGATGCAACGCAGCAGATATTGTGATGCAACATAGCATAAATTGTGATGCAAACAGCAGATATTGTGATGTTACAACCAGCTCATGATTTTCGCGGAACAAATTTCGGAAACTGTTGATTGCTATACCAAGGTGCCGTGCAGCCCAAAACGGGCTNGGCAAAACTGGAATNAATGAAAGATTATAATAAAAACTTTCCTGGGTAATCTTACAAGCATAAATTTAAACAATGGGAGAAAAGTTACATACAAACCGCGAAGAGTTGAGGGTGGACTACACGTTGGAAACCAGTGGCGAACACAGAAAATTTTCATGGGGGGGGATTTCATTCAGTGGCATATGGTGGTCATTTGTATTTAGTGTGGGCTGTTTGTGATGTCACAATTTGACGTCATAAACATGTTTTCAAACCAACGGTTTGGCGGAGTTTGTTGACATAATATGCATGTTTTTCTATATCCACTCCCTTTATTTCATGTGTCATTGCACTGAATACAAACTATTAGCGCTCGAAGTTAGGCTATCGTAACTGCAAAAATATCAGAATGCGCGCTAAAACAGAAGAGTAAATCACACTCGTCAATGCGTCAGAGTAATTTACAACTGCAAAATGAGGCTGCGCTAATATCTTGTCGAATACCAGCAGTGCAGCATAGCAAAATTGCGGCTGGACTGGCCGGCGCACACCCCGGGTTGAAAGATCGAATCTTGCTAAACTGCACAAGAATTGAGAATGTGCATTAAGTACGCAAGAAAACGTTCCATATTTTGTTATTTAAAGAAGTCCAGCAATCTATTAGTTTTCTTTTTTCCCTGCTGACGCATTATAAAATGCCTGAATGCTTCTGTGTTAACAACTGCTGTGTTTGAGCTCGTGCAACAGTTCTATCATGCTGCAGAAATTGGTAACGTAGCCATAGCAGATAAAATAAATGCAACTGTTTCGGATAAAGTGAACTATCACGGAACACATAAACACGCGTAGTGGGCGAAAGGTCTCCAAAAAGTGTTGAGATGGTTTCCGGACGCAGACAATAACGCAAATTCCCATCGAAACCTAATTATCACTTTTTGGCCCATTTACAATGTTCCTTGAAATTTGCATTAAAATTCTTTCCGTGGTATTTGCATTAAGTCGACAAATTAACAAGTTAAAAGTATGCGAAAACTATTAATCTCATTTGCGCAGGTAATAAAATTTTTGTGAAATATCAAGCTCAAAGGGGTTTTAACCCTAACCCCTCTCTCTTGCGTACGCCCTTGTTGGAAACCACCGTTCTAGATGTGTTGTGCGTGGTACAAACCTATTACTTCGAACTTGTGAAATCACTCAAATAAATCCCTCGCGAAGATTGCGTTCTCAGAATTTCTATTATTCCTATCTGATCGGCTTTAGTTGGACATTTGTCATTAAGAACTACCCATGAATTTAGCCTTTACAGTTTTAGACTTTTTGCACATACATCAATCAATATTCACTCAGTTGTGCCACTTCAGCAACAACTTAACTGGTTATTAACTTAAGACGCTTTTCAATCAAATCATCATTTGAACAAAGTGATTTCACTAGAATCATGCAAACATCCTGACTGAACAAAGAAGCATCGTGACAAAACAAGAAACAGTAGCCTAATATTACAATAGAATAAATGTAAGGCACATTTGTTATATTCAATAACCAAAACTTTCGTTAAATTAGCATAGGTGCTAATCAAACGCAAGTGCAAAAAAGGAACGATTTTAAAAGTCGTTTAAACTGGAAGAGATCATCAGCATTACAGAGATGGAGTGACAGCTCATTTCCATCATGCTGCTACTGAAAATGTTCTACTACAGAAAGCTGATGAGCGGGTTTTTGCAACAGTGAGACGATAACTATAGTAGATAAGGATCTGAGAGGCCCGAACAGACGACATCATCTGATTAGGTCTATTAGACATTTTGGACCGAGACCGTGAAGGCTTATGAAAACCAAGACAAAGATCTTGAACTTCAGATATACTGGAGAGAGAAGCCAGTACAATTCGCCATAGGCGTAGGGGCAAACAATTTTGGGGGCCTACAGCGTTATGCCTCAAAAAGAATATTCATGGACAAAACGTACATTAAAAAAAATTTTGCACTTTGTCTAATACAAGTTTTGCCATATTAATACGAGAAAGGACTTACATTGACAAAAGAATGTTTAAACTGTGGATGATGGTACAATTTTAAATATTCATTTTCTTCAAAAGTGTATTAATATCGTGAGTATTCGACGTTTTGACGGGAAATTTTGTTTCGTATTTGAAATTATTTTGCAAGAAAGAAGAATAATTCCGGCTCCAGCAACTGACCCCCGTCTCCTACGTCTAAGCATCTCATCCAGGATGCGGGTTTTGTGTTTTTTTCTTACGACTAATGTGATCCTGTTGCAGCATTCTGGACATGCTGTAGTTTAGAAAGCAGATGGTGAGGGCTATCACAAAAAACGAATTACTACAAATCCAATAGTGACATCTCTAAAGCGCGCACCAAAGTTGCAAAAAATTTAGCAATCACAGAACGTTCGAAATGCGCCCAATGTTTCTGAAGTGTTTCCTACCGCTTTTCACAATCTACAGTAATTGCTTAAGCCGCGAAAAGCGAGAGCCAGCAATTTAGAAAAGCTTTTTTGTAAGCCAAAGCATTAAGCACATATTTTTAACTTACTTCACACTAAATTGACTTGGTACTATCCAGACTACCACCACAAAAGAAGTTACAGCATCGATCTTTACACAACGTTTTGCCATGCATATCTTCTGTCAGTCTCGTCTATCATTGTAACAGTCATAGCAGTATATAAGTTCCTGATGATTTCTAAAAACAACTCAAATGACAAGTGTGTCAACGTATCTGCATGACCTATGTTGGAGTAGTGTGTCAACGTATCTGCATGACCTATGTTGGAGAAAAAAATGTAATTTTTCGTCAAAAAAAATTTGAATTGTTCGTTATAGGTTAAAAAATAGCAATCCGTTTGCAGGAAACTTTTTGCTTCCAGGAATGTGGTTGCGACAGCATAAAAACACTCTCATGTGCACTTCATTGGCATTACAACATGAACAGCGCTGTTTCGCGGGTATAACCTTAGATTTGAATACCGATTGATTTGAGAAAAGGTTATCTGGAAGTTTGCCTCTGATCACGTTCACGATTATGAATTTTTGGCTTCCTAAAGTCGTGCAGTGGTCATGTTGTAGAAGAGCAAAGAAAAGACCTGATCATTTGTCGCGTTCATTTCTGTTTTGTTTCATGCGATTTGAGAGATTTGGCGAGAAAAACCCGACCGCAATCAGGCAGTACCAACCGGTGCTATGCCAGTTTCTTGCTCCTGCTTTCGTCAATAAAGCAGGTTCTTGCGCCTTTTCACTTGGTTTTCTCGGCCGGAGGCTGTGAAGTCTGTCGAAAACATTCTCCTTTCGATACCGACCAGCGCGTAAAAGGCTTATAAAACAAGACGGGCTACCACCTCTGCGACAAACGCTGCTTGTCGGTTAGGTGGCTGGTTTGCTGAGACGTTGAAATCATTTTTCCGGAATTGAGTTCTTCGTTGAGTTATTGAGCTGAGCAATGTTTAAGATTTAATCAAAGAATCGTATTTTTCTGTATCATGAAAACGAACAGATAACGCCTGGACAGCCAGACGTATACAGCAAATAGTTATGCTTTATTTGTGGTAAAAGCCTGTCTATGCTTGGCTTACACCAAAATTCTTTGAGACCAATTGCAAAATGGGCGTGATTTGCCTGAAACGACATTTGTGTGCGCTAACGTCTGTCACTGTTTTACACTACTATTTAATTAGTTTATAACGCTTTTGAAACGTAAGAAATAGGCCTATTTTGAATTTGTAAAGCACTTTTTTCAGCATGCATTGCGCGCCAGCGTTCAAGNAAGACAAATCAATATNAGCAATGTTCGGTCTGAGTTGCGCAACTGCGCAAATGCGTGGTACCACCANACAATTTGCGCTGGGGAATCTCATTCTAGCGTACTTGCAATATTCCAAATATTAGAAAAGCACAAAAACAAGAAGCTGTTGGAAATAAATGGGTATTTTGTTCGTATTTTGATAAGATTTTGTACTTATTCTAATAATTCACCAAGTTTGTAAATCATTTAGAACTGTGTTGTCTCAGCCTTAAAATATTCATGCTCAGTGAAACAAACATTTTCTAGCGTAAAATTTTCTTAGAGGAAACACTGATCACAAATAGGCTGTGACATGAAACTTGTAAAACCAAAGAATAAACCTGATTCAAACATTTTTTGAGCCATTTGGGGTCCGAAAAACATCGTGACATCATAGTGCGTAAGTTCTGCACAGCTCCCAATCAGATGGGTGAAAACCGCAAAGAAATGGTAGTATATTGATTCCAACTTGTGTATGAGTAGGTGATATTTGCTTTATCCCTCATCAAAAAGAAAATAGCGATGATATCCCACTCTAAAGAAACTGAAAACCACTTATACGTCTTCGTTTGTTGTATCTTTTGAAACACAAATGTGATCAAACGATGTTAGAGTTCTTCTACAAGTCTTGAGTTCATACTTCCAGCAAAAATTGCGTCCATGACTGTAACAAAGGTTACTGCGTTACGATTTGGTTAAAAAAAGGTTTTGTATTAATCGAAAATTGTACCAATTTAGCAGTTGCAGTTATTTGTTTGTGATTAACAAATGGCTAAACCTTGGCGATACTGAAGAAGTTTGACTTGGTGGGGTGAGCCCGTGAAAAGTGCTTTAGAATAGTAGAATGCCTTGTCTTTGAAATGCTACTGAGGGGTAAGGACAGTGTGAGAATGCATAACATGCCTCCGTAAAAATCATCTGATAAATTGATCAAGCTCGTCGACAGAAAACGTCACTGAGGGGATTTGCACGTTTGTTTTGGAATGCTTCGCAACATGAATTGAATTGTAAAATTGCTTTTTTGGTGGCACAGGAGCTCGAGTTTGGGGGATTGGTTGTGTCTTAGCAACTTAGCCCGCTCCATGCTCCCTGGTGACAGGCCTGGAAATCACTAGTTTGACACAGAAATCTACAAACACAGAAAATTATTCTCACCTAAAACCTGTTACCAGAGACGGGAATGAGAACTTGACTTCTGTTTTAATAACGCCTACCTACATTTTTTGCCTATTAAAACCGTAATACAGTGGGTCGATGGGTTGTATGTTAAAAAAAACATGTGCTTATGATGTGAACCATGTAAGCTACACACGGAAATAATTTTGCAGCAGCGGCCGCCAGCCGCGTGCTCTGAAAAATCCACTGCCCTATTACCTTAGATTTTGATGCTACATGGTGCTTTTATTTTGGAAAAATTAAAGTAGAGAGTTCAAATTAATACAAATATTATCGTTTTATTCCTCAGCTGACGTTATCTTGAGTCTTTCGATTTTCTGTCTTTTTCATCAGTGAAAAACTCAGCAGCCACAACCAGGGAATAATTTGCTTTTTGTTTGAATGGTGGCACTGCTTAAATTTGCCCGGTTTTCACATTTTCAACATAGATAAAGGAGGCTGTTGCCTCCCCTAACAACAATGCCATACGCCTTTAGATTTGATCAAACGTTGAGCAAACAGTAGGTCTTTTTCACCACATCAGCAATTCTTTCTATTTGTATTCTTACTGTGATCATACCAGGCCCGTCGCCACGGTGGGCTTTGGTGGGCTCAAACAAAATTCCAAGCCCCCCTAAATTGAAACGTGATACAATATAAATCAGTGGAAATTTTGTCAATGTTTAGAATGCCAATCCCCCCGCACAAACGCAAACCCCCATCAGAACCGCAAAGTCCCCCTATTGNAAACGTTTTGGCGGCGGCTCTGGATCATATTGTAGTACAACAGATCAAGGTACTAACTTGAAGATAAAATGTGGCATTTATTCTAAGTGCCTTTGTTCTTTTCATGCCGGTGTTTACCATGCGTGAGAGTAACAGCACTGCGTCATTCTCAGCGAAAGGACCAAAGTTACTTTTGCGTCACAGATCCCTCACGACGTTTGATCGGTCCAAAACCAGCAGTTGAAATGCACATTAAGGAAACGCACATCAATTCGTAGCTCCAGTTTTCAGCTTTAAGTTGTTTGCTAGAGCGCAAAACAGAGACTGAATGCCGTAGCAGAAACCACTTCGTGTCAAAACTACCCTTTCAAGAGCAGTTGTTGGCACAACTGAAAAGTCTTGAAGTGAAAACCTTACATTCTTCAGTACTCTCCAGACATTTTGTGTGATGACGTGCCGCATAGCACGCAAAGCATTGTTTACAAATACTTCAAATGACACGCGACTCGGCAAGTTGTTGTATAACGTTTCTTTTCCAAATGTAGAAATAATAAACGTAGTCTACTGCGTCCACCCAACCAAAAGTTTACCGTCCCTTGCACAGACATTCTTGATTCCAACACGCAATCGTAGAAGCAAAACTTTCCTTTTTGTGATGTTTGACCTAGCAATTGTGCTACAATGGTTGATGCTTGTTAGGAAGTGGCAGTACGTTCGTCAACAAATTGAGACTTGACTTTTGAAACATATGCTCACCATTTGCTTCTGAAACAGGATTTCTTCAGAAAAACTAAATTTGCGCAAAGATCTCGAAAAATATCGTAGAAACGTGTGGTGTTGAACTCGCAAACAGCAATGGGGCCACGCTCGTTTGCAGTGCGACTTATTTTGGATATACAAGACCATAACTGGGCAAAAAATTAATTTGTGTAAAATCAATTTCGAAGTGAGGGCAATATCTAAAGAATAACCCTGCCAACACCTTACCAAAAAAACTTTTTTTCACAAAAAAAAAAACAATTTGCAACTGTATGGGAGAAGAGATTCCTTCATTTGATATCTTTTGCTAACGAGCTTTGGTTCAGCTTTTATCTCTTTGCCACGAGTGTCGGAAGGGGGGACAGGGGGGGCAAGCCCCCCATGGATTTTGACATTATTAGCAAAAAAGGTTGTTTTTTCAATTTCAAGGGGTAAAAACCAAATTTCACCATTTTTGGCCCCCCTGGAACAAATTTTGGGAAAATCCCCTACTGGCCCACCCCCTGGAAAAAATCCTTCCGACGCCCATGCTCTTTGCATTCGTTGTTTTCCTTGCATTGATTTGATAAAATTATAAAGGCATGCTTGATTGCCCTGGGTTTGTAGCAGTGATGTAGTCGAGACCGTAACCTTCGAGACCGAGACCTGCTTAAAATTTCGAGACGAGACCGAGACCGAGACTTCATCAAAAACTCCGAGAGTCGAGACTTGAAGTTCGAGACCGAGACTTCAAAATTTGTGCATTTTGGCGAAATACTTCAAAAATGTCGTCATCATTTCTGACTTGAATTTTTTTCAAATTTCTGGCATTTTCCGAAGTGTTTTGGTTGTTTCTTACCCGCAAATACAACAAACGAAATATCATTGAATTATAGAATTGCAATAAAACATTTCTTTGCAATATTCAAAGTCTCGAGACCTGAAACCTTCGAGACCGACACCGAGACGAGACCTGAACATTCGAGGCCGAGACTCGCAAAAATGGGTCTAGAAACGAGTCTCGAGACCGAGACCAAGTCTCGAGACTCCATCACTGGTTTGTATAGAAGCAAATGCGTCGCATGCCTTCTCAAACCATCAAGTGTTCTTTATTTTAAAAGCCATAAAAAAACAAAGCTATTTCCCGAATTACTTATTTTTTTAAGATTTCAGAAGTTTTGAAAAAGGTTATATCCGTAACAATAAAGCCTTTATCACTGTAACAATTCTAAAATTTCTGCAAATCTATTTGGAAAATGCAAGGTCAGTGCGTTTTTGCGTTGCTACGAAAAATTGATTTTTGCAAGAGATGCAGCGCTATTGAGTCATCCACATGGTTGACAGTTTTGGGAGAGCACAGGTGTCGCCAAAATTGCGTGCTTTTACACACAAACAATACGGCAACAAATGGGAGGTTGGTTGAGTAGCACTTGAAATCGCAAAAGATTTGAAAATCGCGGTTTGTTTGGGAATAGTGTGCAAAGTAAAATTGAAACAATTACAAATTTAGTCGTACGGGCAATAATATTTCATAGAGTTTTCTCATGTGGCGGGAACGTATTTCGGTTACGTTTCTTGTTCGTTAGCAGGGGCGCAGCCAGGATTTTTCTAAGGGGGGGGCTGAAGTTATGGAAGCAAAAGCCTTGAAAAAGAAAAATTGCTTGTGATTAGAATAGTCAAG
>JGI24021J15306_10012209_pt1 | contig 10666 bp, 5 predicted proteins | sample Ectturendosymbi1_FD_15306 | JGI IMG/M metagenome (IMG submission 15306) | reverse complement strand
GAAGATGAAGATAGATTGTTGCCGTAGTAGAAAAGCATACGCTTGATGGCGCTAGACCAATTAGTTTGATGAAACTCCAGCAAATATATGTGATAATGGTAAAGGGCACGCGCATGATGGCGCCATCACGGTTGTTATAATACAGTGCTGCGACTACTTCCAAAACCACCAATTTAAAAAGGCATGGTGGAGTGGGAGGCTGCGAAGAACCAGGGGTCATTTAGGCTGCAGACCTCCCTAGGGCGAAGCTTCTTAATATTTCAAAGGGAACAGTTTATAGCAGTAAGTAAAATTCTGTTGTTCTGAGTATAAAGTTTTATATGCGTAATGCGATTATGTGGTTTATTCTTGAAGCAAAATGCGTTGCAGACAAGGTCAAGCCATCAGAAGAAATTGGTTTAACGATACCACATAAAACATTTGCTGTTTTCACATACCGTGGAAATGTTCACGATAGCTAAAGCGGAAATGCGTCAACAGTTACGGACTAGTGCAGCACTGCAATGATGTCACAGGATTTAAGAACAAGGCGTACATTTATGTGTTTGTGGAATGCAATCTCAGCCGATGCGATGAAAAAAATGCATGGGAACGGAAATTAATTTACTGTTCGGTGGACACATCGTTCGCTTTGTGATTGGAAACTAAAAGCATCCCATTACTTATACGACCAATTTAAGTAAACACAGCAAAAACCGTGCAAGGATGGCGACAATCCACAAATGACGCTTTCATATTTGAAGACAGCATAAGTTCTTGCTCGTGCTGGTGGACTACTTCGCAGGCCAAGCCTGTTGCTCTCGCAGATGTTTGTTTTTTGTCTCGTAATAAATGGTTACTTAGGTGCTGGTCTAGGCCGTACACTGTGTGGCACGGAATTACTCGGGGCATCACTGGGTATTGCTTCCCCTGTTATTTCACAGAGGAGGCAGCAAAGGCAGAAAAGCCCTTTTTTAAGAAAGACTGCTGATAATATTATGCCGAATTCAAACAAATTTTAGCGTGCCACGCAACTTCAAAATTCAGGACAGTTTTTAAGTTGTTGCTATCTAGCTCGAAATTGACCGTACAAGTAAAGAGCATAAGCATTCCCAACATATACGTAAATTTATAAAGTAGCCAACAATTTTAATATTAGAATTGAGACGTAACAATGCTGATTAATACGAAGAAATGACCAAAACTTCGTAATCACTTCGTTTAAAAATGTTTTTTTTTATTTATATGTTAATCTTCCACATTGCCATTTAAAATACTGCCTTGTTTTTTGGGGTGCAGTTAGTATTGCAACCATTACAAGTATTGCATAATAACATGCTACGAACTATTACATAGAGTAATTTTAGATGTCGTATTACGCCTTTGTATAAATCTGTCACGATCTGTATTGATAGGAATTAGCTAAACTGATCCAGAAATTTCACCTTGGAATGTTGCCAACGCATTTAAAAACCTGTTTCAGAAAACGGTTGGTATTCATTGCCATACTACAAGATATGCTACCAAGCAAAACTATTTTCTACAATACGTTTCAACAAAGCTGGTAAAAAAACAATTTCTCATCGAGGAGCTACTCTTCGGGTTAATGTTGAACAACACGTCAAAGATAAACCTCATAATGTCTTCAACATACAATACCGAGCATTTTTGTTATTGCAATGTTAATAAAAAGGCCAAACAGTGTACCGCCTGATACGTCCTGTTTAATTTTTAGAAAATAGATATTCACCTTGGCAGTCTGTTGGTGTGCGTTTCTGTTTGCTTGGGTGTCTGTAGCGTGGCGCTTGACATATAAAGGCAACTGAACCACAGATCTCAGATCTGTTCCTTATCTCCGATCCAGTTCACTGTTACATGTGTTTTTGTTCGTATTTGCATATTTCATAGCTATTTAATGAAATGTTTCTTTCCGCTAGGGCGCTTCGCCTCGATAATCGCAAGAGGTGTTTCGATGCTCTGGCTGCAGGTTCACTCTGTTTCAAACTTCAGTTACATTGGCACAATGTGGTCAGGCTTGGTGGCATCGTTATCTTTGGCTGTCTTTATTTGTTTCTCCCAAGACACTTATTGTCCTTTATATCTCTGTCCTGCATTCAAATACAATATTAAAGAAACGGTCTGAATTTTCAAATTGTTATATTCGTATGAGAGGTTAATTGAAAAGTCTAGGCTCTCAACTGAATTAAAAAAACATTTTCACAATAGTTTTTAGGTTGGATTTGGATTTCACTTTTACCCTCTGTGGAGACTTAAGTGCTACGGCTTATCAGTCTACTACGTGTTGTCAACAGTTTCAGTGAAATGGACTATGCTGGTGCCCGGCAACTTTAAAACGTGCAGCTGTTTTACAGGCACGGTTAATGCCAAATTGTGCTGTGATAAGCATGTATAAAAGCTGATATAAACCTCAAACAGGATAAAAGGTATAAACCTCAAACATGAAACTCCATGTAAAAAATAGCAAAGAAAGATAGAAAGTGATGTTCGGTGGTGTCCTCAGTTCTTCTCGTGCCCCCCACCCTTCCCACCCACTGTTCAGGCGACCCTAGGCTGCACATTTGTATGAACGCTTTTGTATACACTGCACTGTCGTAGGCGTAACGATATCACCATCACCTGCTATAAATCTCCGTTGGTACGACGATAGAAGACTGACTTTGTGTGTTGATTACGTCAGGGTGTTAATAATGAAGCCTTTCGTTTTTTGTCGGGGCTTGTTACTGCACGTTCCATTAGATGCGGTCTTTCACGTGCAGCTTTCTCAGAACCCTAAACTGTGAAATGTCAGTTTCCTTTATAGCACATTGACCGGTGGTTCAGACGAGACGGAGCAGAAAGACGCGTCAGAATCGTTCAGCAATTCATCGTCGGACATCGTCAACATTTTCTCAGTGGCGTCCGGTCACTTGTACGAGCGCCTGATGCGGATCATGATGGTGAGCGTTATGCGGCACACCAAGACAAAGGTCAAGTTCTGGGTGCTCAAGAACTATCTGTCGCCGCAGTTCAAGGTACGCGAAAAGTTATGAGCGCTGCTGGTGAAAAACGTTTGTGCTGAGATTTTCGCAGTTTGCGCCACGGCATGCAACCTCAAATGTTTCCAGCTGTGACAAAGCGTGCTTTTGATGCTTCTATTATGCCAGGGGCGGGCAATTAATTTTGCTCGGGGGGCGACTTTTGGAAGATCGCGTTTAGCGGGGGGCTGTACCTTCTAATAGAAATAGAAGCAAGTCTCTGACATGTTAGCCTCAACACTAATTTGGAGGAAATCTTAGATTTGAAAGTTTTTTCTGAATTCTTCCGCGGGCCACTGAAAAAACTGCGGCGGGCCACATGTGGCCCGCGTGCCGCTAATTGCCCACCCCTGTATTATGCGATATACATCCGTTCTTCCATTAAGTTGTCTATTTCTTTAATTGAAACATAATCTTTTGCCAACAGCCTTTGCCTGACTTTTTCCTCGTCCTTCGCTACATAGATTGTATCTCGCATTGATGCAGGCCTGCACAAATCAGAAAGCTCGAAGGGCCAAATTATCAACATAAATTTGCCATGGGCCGCAAATGTCTATTTCACTTCGATATGGAGAGGATTTCTACATTTTCTGCAATTGAAAAAGCTCTCGCGGGCCGCAAGAAAAGCTTTCGCGGGTCGTATGTTGTGCAGGCCTGCACTGATGTGACCTTGCTAGTTTTTACTTACCTTTCTCCGCAGCAATCAAGGTGGACTGCCGGGCAAAATTACAATTCATAATTGGTTCAACACAGCCACAAAGTTTTTGAAAGTTACAACAAAATATTAAAGAACTATCAAAGCTTTTGTGACATACTATATCTGATCCTCATTTTTGTTAGGATTTTCTGCGATTGTTTAGTTTTCAAAAGATTTTTTACAAAGATGCTTTCGTTTCATAAAAAAATTTCTTCAGGTATAAACAGTTCAAATTTGACTTGAATTTCTCAAATTGTCTGTATATTTTGATTTGTTGTGACTGTGAATGCTTGCTTCTATGTGTTAAGTAGTTTTAGACTTGTTTTTTCTTTTTACTGAAAAAAGTTTTGAATCGTTTTGTTCAAGTTCAGGAAATTTTAATCTGGCTTTGATGTTGCGAACGGTTGCCTGCCTATAAATCTTGTGCTGTAACTGCAAAGGCATTTTGCTTTTTTTATTTATCTAAAATTTTGGTAAAAGTATTTTTTCTCCTAAAATTTTTTTATATTGATTTTTTAAGCTGATGTGGCTTGCAACTGACTTCGATTTTCGGAAATTTTGTCTGTAAATCTCACTTTGCTGAAGGCTTAAGCGTTTTTTCGATCAAAAAAGTGGCGGATACAATACGCATTTTCTGTCGTGTCTATGGTCTGTTCATTCAGTAAATTATACATTTGGTTTAAGGTTTATTATTGTTATGCCAGCGGTAGAATAAATCCGTGCATGAGCTCGTTTTAATGAGCTGGGAGAAGCTTTCTGAAAATATGTTGTAAATTACAAAACAATTTTTAAAATCACGAAGATGGTCATTTTACCAAGGAACTACCAAAGAGCTTTCACCGTGCAGTCGAGAAAGTATAGCCGCAACCTTGCATTTTTAAAGCAGTATCTTGCTTTTTAGTGTTTGTTGAATAACGTTCTACAAACACACGATGTTTGTTGGAAAGTGTTAATTCTTTGATGTCAGACTTCGTGGAATTGCGGTAATTTCAAAGCCGAAATTGTTTACAGGATTTCATCCCTCATATGGCCAAGAAATACGGTTTCGAATATGAACTGGTGCAGTATAAATGGCCCAGGTGGTTACGTCAACAAAAAGAAAAACAAAGAACTATGTGGGGGTAAGTTGGTGAAACATTTTGCATTGTGGAAAAAATCTCTTGCCAGGAGCACTGGAGTTGTTGTTGCGTGTGACTGCTGTCTGTAAGATTCTTTCAACGCTTCTGAATTTGAAAATTGTGTGTTTTTGCTAACAGATGAATTTCTAAAACTTTTCCCCAATCTAGCATTGGAGAAGTCTGTTGTTGGTTTTGTTATTTCAAGCTGCGTAATAGTTTTTATACAGTGCTTGCAACATGACCTTACGCTCCAAGTTTTGCCTAATCACCCAGATACAAAATTCTCTTTCTTGATGTCCTTTTTCCGCTCAACGTCAACAAAATCATCTTCGTCGACGCCGATCAGATCGTCCGAGCCGATCTCCAGGTGTGTCCACGTTAGTGCTTCTGAGTGTCAGCCCAGTGTTGGTCAGGTGTTTGAAACGGTTGCAGTCAGACCTCGTTTGTCCGAACTCCCATTAACCGGAATCCCCGCTATCCGACACAAAACTGTTAGGAACGAATTCCTGCCAATACATTTCACTCCTTTTAATCTGTAAACCACAATTAATGTAACAGTAGCTGAACTTGCAGGACGCAGTTAAATCTCTTCTACAGTTTTTCGCGTTTGATCTCATTCTGAATACATAAAAGCTTACGTGTATCGATTGGATCTGCTAATAAACAAATAGAACTATGAGTGTTTCATTTAGTTATGTTCCACATGCAGTCTACATATTTGGTTAAGTTGACTGTTCGTCTGAGTCTACAGTCTTTTTTCTCTTCCTCTTTGAGCGTCCGCTTAGGCGAGTCCTGTACTGCACATCGTCACCTTTGTTTACATTAGCATTTGCTCTGGAAAGAATTGTCCGGCTACCTCACTAAACCGACATTATTTGACGAAACAAAGTAGTCCGGATAAACTAGGTCTGACTGTATTGCAGCCTGCAGATAGTTTCAAGCAATTTTCTTACTTCTTGCAAAAGAAGCAATGTTGCACTTACTGCGTTCGCAGTTAATCTTCTACTGAGTGAAGTTCAGTGGGATCCACAAGCGGGTTGTTTTAATTCACTATCAGTCGGTAGCAACCACAGCGTGTGCAATTTCTGTGCGCAACTGATGAGACCGCGAAGACGGAACCTTTGCTTGTGCTGCCTGGGGTTGAAGTTTTTGTTAACTTCATATGTGTAATGCCTGTTGTAGTATAAAGCGTAAAATATTCACGTGTTTATACAGATTGTATATCTCAAACGCAAAACCTTTCAATGAATTTTAGTTAAATTGTATGGTGTTTCTTTTGTTGTAATACTACGAAAACTAACCGTAAGTTGCTCTCAAGAAATTGTAACACTTTATGCCCAACAGGAACTTCGCGATCTTGATCTTGAAGGCAATCCTTATGGTTACACTCCCTTTTGCGATGATAGAAAAGAAATGGACGGTTTCCGCTTTTGGAAGGGTGGTTACTGGGCGGGCCACCTTGCTGGAAGAAAGTATCACATCAGGTTTGTTACTCTACTGCGCTCCAGGTGTGAATTTCGCTGCTTGGCTTGAAGCCAACTGGCACTGACCTGCGCTAATTTTGAAACAAACAATGAGCAATAGTTTTTCCTTTCGTTTTGTATTATGCGCTAAAATCACCTGTTGCATTTACTAACATTTTTTGTTCGTATTAGCTGGATATCTGGCTGATCACCTAATCGATCATTTATCAAACACTTGCCAATTCCAGTTCGGAACCTCGAGCGTTGATGTTGAGAACTGGAATTGGCAAGAGTGTTTGTTAAACATTTGATGGTTTTTCCTTTCGCTTTGTATTATGCAACTCATCCAAGCTTATTGTGCATCCGTTTTGCAAGTAATTTATGCGCGTGGCCGCAAAGCCTAGCTTGACCGCTTGACATTACGAAATGTTGCTTGTTGTGCGATGCGACCTCCGCTGTGTCATCTGCGCAGCGCGATATATGTTGTTGACCTGAAGAAGTTCCGTCAAATTGCCGCTGGTGATCGTCTGCGGGGACAATACCAGGGTCTTTCCCAAGACCCGAACTCGTTGGCCAATCTTGACCAAGATTTGCCGAACAACATGATTCATCAGGTATGCGTTGGAAACTTAGCTATAGCGGTTTGCCCTTCAGTTTTTTTCTTTCATCGAACGGTTAAGTTTTAGTGGAAAATGTTTTCGTGATTTTGTAACACTTCTCCAATGTCTAGAGCGGTTTTCAGTGGTTTCCTATCGTGATTCACAACACTTGAAAATCATCCCAGTAACCACTAAGATCATCAAGTTTGCATCGCTGTGGATCTAGTGCGTTTTTGGGCTGAATGGGCGCCATAAGTTTTCTGACAACCCCATCTATATTTATTTATCCAGGTCGGCATCAAATCGCTTCCGCAGGAATGGCTCTGGTGCGCTACTTGGTGCAGTGACGAGTCCAAAGCACGCGCTAAAACTATCGATTTGGTGAGATTTTTTTTTTCAGGGAAAAGTATTCAAACAGTTTTCATCGCGGAATTTTGAAACTGGCGATTGAAAGTTCGAATAAAATTGAAATGAGCTTATCGAAGATGATTCTTGACTGATGCCCTCCAGAAAAATCGTGCTATTTTTAGAAATGGGCGAAACTGCTTAGTACTTTGAATTTTTCTTGAAGTATCGTTGACTGCAACATGTACAGTTATATGCGCCAAGTATGGCCATTGCCAAAAATGAAGCCCGCCATCTTCATTTGATTGCTTGGTTAAAAAACTCACGAGAATCATATTCACGCAAAAACACGTGCAAGAAGTTTTTTTTGCCCATTTCCGTCTCTTCACTCCATACCGGTAGTTTTTCCAGATAATAAAATCAATACATTGTTTTCGATTTATAGTCGATTTGCATCTTACAAGTAACATGAACTCAATTGTTTAGCGTAAGGATGGGGAACCTATTTACTATCATGGGCCGCATGAATTGTGGATTATCGCTGGCGGGCCGCAAAATCAATTAATTTTATCTCAAAATTGTAACTTCATCTAACTGTGAGGAAGAGTGACTTCTCTTGACAGTATCCGCTTATTATGGAGCTTTGTTGTGACGCGATGTTGTGCACAAACTTGGGCAGGGAAAATGTTGATGCGGGCCATATCAAATGTCCACGCGGGCCGCAGGTTCCCCACCCCTGGCTTAGCGACTATGTGCTACAAATAATGAAAGTTCTCAGAGTCTTTTTGGGCCAAAACCTTAACCGTTTGCTATTCTTATCTGCACAACATTCAAGTTTAACGATTAGAGATATTTTGCGCAGAGGAGCGAAAAAATCCTTTAGAGAAGGTTTTGAAACGCTTCACGTGGTTCATATTTTAATTCGGCGAAGTTTAAATTTAGAACCGTTTCCACCAAAATTTGATGCTTTCCGCACAAAATCAGTAACGCTAAAATGTCAAACCATGCCGCTTAAATAACTTCCTGAGCCACGCGAATCGACTACTTTCCTTCTTTCAAATGCAGTAAACCACAACTGTTTAAACTCGAAGTTCCCTACGAAAGACAATCAGTTACCAACACAACACCCACAACAACGTAACGAGTTTTTTTGCAGTGTAACAACCCCCTCACCAAAGAACCGAAACTTGAAGCGGCGGTTCGCATTGTTGGCGAGTGGCCTGAATACGATATGGAGATTAAATCTTTGCAAGAAGATGTCGAAAGCAACGTGGCACATAGTGACCAATCCACTGCAAAAGACAGTGGTTCGACCGAAGAAGACGATGCGGGTGAGCATCTAAGCGAGCGTTGTTTTCGCATTGTTGGTTGTTTCTCGAACTGATGCTGGTCAGGATTCATTCAAGCCACGAAAGAAGATACAGGCTGCAATGCAATTCGGATGCCCTTAAAAACTCGCGGAAACAACCATTAGTTGTTTGCTTCTTACTTCAAACTTTGTTTTATTTGTCCGATATCTGAGGTGTTGCTGTTTTTCCGATTGGCTTTAGTCTTGCTCACCTTGGTAAGCAAATCCCAATGAGCGATTGCCATAGAAGCCATAAACTAAGCATCATTGAAATTAAAAGTTTGACTTGAGGTGAGGTAAGCTTCGTTTGTAAATTAGCCAGTTGCTAAAATGATCACTCGATTCCTTGCAGATACTCAACGAACGCCTCGAGAGGAACTATGACGAAGTTCCGTTGCAGTGAGGATGTACGTTTTTGTGATATGCCCTTCATTGCGCTAAACAAGCGTGGCAGAAGGTCTGTTGCAGCTGACGTAGGAAACTAGACCCTTTGACTGGTCAGTCTTTCGTAATATAGATCAGACTTGCTGCTCGAACATGATCTGCCGCTCATCCAAGCTCATTTTTCATCCGTTTCTGCAAGTTATTTGTGCGCGTGCTACAAAGCCTTGTCTGACAGCTTGATGTCACGAGATGTTGCTTGTTATGCAATACCACGGATTGGTGCACGTGAATGTTAACCTAAATAAAACATACCCAGCTAACTGATTTGCTCCAGTAAACTTGCGAAGTACGAAGTGAATTTATCGCAGGACCAATTCCAGAATATCCTGGTGGTAGTTGGTGCACAACTATGAACGTTCGCGGCCAGTCAAATTTGGCGCTCGTCTTCCCTAGATAAAACCAATGTTGTGCTTAAAGTGAAATTTATAATAACTTTTTTTGTTTTAGAACAACTTAGTTACTTCTCGCAAAAATTTCAGTTACTTATCGCAACTGATAATAAACTTATTTTCTAATGTGTATCAGTGTTTTTCCCCAAGATTTGCCCATTTTTAAGAGGTACCAGCACTGTGTTTTGTTAATTCGACGCTTTAATTGTTGGTGTGTTGTAGGCATTCACCACTAAGATTTTGTTCAGCGTAGCGTATGCGCAGGACTAGAGAGCAGTGTGCAAAGAACTGCTAGCTTGCTATAGCAAGTTAAAAGGTTGTTAAAAGGATCGATTGTAACATCAGAAGCTCAAAGTGGCCACGCAGAAAGAACAGAAGGATCCAGAGGCGGATCCAGCCGTTAAGGTTAGGGGGGAAGATTTTGGTGAAGTATGCTTCACAACACTGATGTGACGAAACAATGGACAACAAAATGGCTTTATATCGCGAATGTTGTCTTCCGAATTGTATACAAAAAAATTGTGAATGAAATTACTTTCGTAAGTTTTAGGGGGAACGATGGCCTCCCCCTTGGATCCGCCCCTGGAAGGATCTAATGGTATTAGCTAAAATGCCGCGACTGAAGCTTTTTTGCAAAAAAAGCGTCTTCATTTGAGAACATTCACAGCTTTTCAATGATGAGTACAGCCAGGGGCGGACGGAGAGTGTCATAGGCCCTCGGGCAGAAAATATAATGGCCCCCCTCCCCCGCTCTACAGTTATATGCCGGATGTAGAGGCTGTGCAGCAGGTGAACTGTGCAGTGCATATTGACATAACTAAGTAAGGACTTTAGTTTAAGACATATATGTGTTTATATGTATAAAAAAATTTGAAAACTTCAAGCTCATGAAGATGTTCATGGACACATGCTGATAGAAACAAAGCATAACGACATGTCAAACATTTTCCATTTAATTACAACGAATTAATATATAAACAGGGTTTTCTTTAAGGCGTATTAGGGACCAGAATCGGGTCCCTAGAATCAGTGGTGGGTTTAAGGATGGGGGGGCCCGAGGCAAGACTAAAAAGGGCCCCTCTGATGACGTCATCATACTCAGCCAACCGTGATAAGCACTTTGATCGAGCCTAAGATACGACCACCGAAGGATACGCTCCAGAGACAATGGCATGACTGACACAGCAGAAGGAGGAAATGCAAAAGGGTGTTCATGATACACAACTTTGAAATCACTGAAAGAGGNNAA
>JGI24021J15306_10012205_pt1 | contig 10669 bp, 11 predicted proteins | sample Ectturendosymbi1_FD_15306 | JGI IMG/M metagenome (IMG submission 15306) | reverse complement strand
AGGACACAGTTAATTTGTACAAAATTTTGTTCTCCACTATTGCTTTCAGAGAACATATGTTTTTAGAAAACTGATATTTTACAATTTGCTGCAAAACAATTGTCAATTTTCTTTCAGTTCACATGAAGCATTATTTGCCATTCAAAACAAATGTAGATATGTTACAGCTCTTACCGGAATAAAGCCAAAAACGCCTTCTTCAGCAGCTTGTTTCTTAGCGCTCTCGTCAATGTATTTCTGAAAAAGTTCCTGATTTAAACATCACAAACTCTAATCCATTAGCATGATTTTAAAAGATAATCATTCTATTTTACTGCAAATAATTTTTAAATAGGCTGCCGGATACACAAATTTTTCCTGTTTATAAAACGTATAATTTTTCAACTCTGTTATGTGACAACATCATCATTATATTCTTACTAAATGTAACGTTCGCAGAATCGTTGCGTGTCTTTGCCTGCCTGTAGCCCTGGCGTGACGTTTTTCCCTAATTGTGTTAATTGCGGTGACTAGGCCTCGGGTAATTGACGGGCCGCGTTTTTTTGTTAAATCCGCGTACCTTGGCGAATGTTGTTTTTTCCGAGAGATTGGAACGGGGAAGTGGGTCTGTATACGAATTGAGGACTGAGAGGAGGTCCTTTAGTTTTTGGAAGACGTATAGGTCTTTGCAGCACAAGGCTGATCTAGCATAAGGCTATTTATAATACAGGACATAAGGTCCTCACAGCATAAGGCTGGGTTTCATAATTTTCGTTAATCACGTTTTGTTGACGCGTTTCTTGGCCAAGTTTGTGGGCTCGTTGAATTGAAGTAACGTGAATTAACGAATTTCGTGGCTGTCTGTTTTCTTGATGTGGACCTGTCAGTCAGGAAGCTACACTAAAAGTAATTATCACATTTACCTTAATGTCTCCATCTTCCGTCTTACAAACTCCCACTTCCAGGTTGGCTTCTTTGCTGAGTTTCTGCAAAACACATTAGAGAAACAAACTTTTAAGAAAACTGGCGCAGATAAAACAAGTAAATACTCAGCAGCCAACTTGCCTTCGTTGGTCTTCGCATTCGATAGGTGCATGAATAAGTCTCAGTGTTGAAGGATACCTTCAAGGAAAAATACGAAAACCTTTAAAACAGCCCGCTAGAGTGCTACCTCTCATACTTTACTGTTCCTCTCGGTGTTAGTTATCTGTTGCAGTTATTTATAGCACTGTGCGAAAAAGCCGTCCGATGTTTGATTTGCGCAAACTTTTTGTTTTTATTGCGGCAATACCAAAGACCCTTGACTTTTATATTTACAATCATAATTAGAATCAAACTTTGTGTTTTGTTGGTCCTACGTTGTTATTTAACTTAAATCAATTCTAATGTGGCGTAAGAAAAAAGGAAGCAGTGTTCATGCTATTTCCATATGTCAAGAAGTGCTGAAGTGCTTCAACTCAAAGGTATCAATGCCGCACAGCAAAAACGTTCTCAAGTGTTTTTATCTCGTGCAAGAACTGAACAATGCTCTTTGTTGGTAAATAATACCATTCCATCATCCCTAGTCACAGCACGCAATTAACAACAACTCCCGTACAGGCATTAAGCGTCCTGGCGGTTTGCAAACATTTAAAAATAAAACCGCGCTGTATTTCATGCAAGTTTAATGAACAAACACATTTCTTGTTGCAACAGATCGTTGAAGCCAGTTTAGCTTATTGCAAAACTGTTTGCCATGAAAGGGCTAGTTTTTAATCTGCATGTTTGAGAAAGGTCTACTAGAGCGAGTGAAAGTGCTGTCAGGGGATGACTTTGTCGATTTATCAACGAGGTTTTCGGTAGCTGTGATAATGAAGTCCCCAAGCAACAAAAAAACAGTTAACCACAAATATGCAAACAAAACGAGTTGTACAACCTTTTGCGACGACGATCGTCTGCTTCCAGGCATCTGTGTGAAAATTAAAGAGGTCTTAACTTTTCCAGTTTTATTTCGAATGGCCAATAGCGCAGGGGTTTTTAATTCTGGCTCAAAATATTTGCAGCAAAACATTGGGTATCATTTATTAAACATTTAGTACGTTTGGTGTAACAACGTTTCGAGTAACTCAACAGTTTTATTGGTCGCTGTGTAAGTGCAACTGATTGCAGTATGTTGATTTGGTTGCTTTATAACAACTTACCCCAAAGATATCAACGATATCTCCGTTGAGTTTCATGCTTCGTAGTCCACTCAACTGGAAAAGTATTGCAAAGTTATTGAGAAAATTAGGCGAGAAGTAGACAATTGCATATTGTCCCTGCAATTACATAATAAAACAAGTTATTTTCTATCTGGCACATTGCTAATATTCTTGCAATTTCAGTCACTTTTTCTTCAAATCAAGGTCAAAAAACCCCGTTCGTTCATCATACTATTGATTCAGGCAAATGGACGCAACTTCGTGCAGAAATATCTGGCGTACATGAAGCTACCAGTGATTACGATTTTTAGCACATCAGTGATTACGATTTTTCTCAGAAGTTGTCACAATGAAGTGTGTTACGCAAAAAAATTTCAGTCGAAGGAAGGTGTAGAAAGGAACCAATTATTTTTGCCCGGAACCCTCTGAAGACTTCATACGTGTTGGGTGTTTCGAATACATGCTAATCAAACATGAGCTTGATAGAAGGTTTAACAACTGAAAGGTCTGAAGCATAACTACAGTAGAAAAGAAACATGACAAACCACATCCATATTGCGAGCATGGCCGCAGGACGAGACATGCGGCAGCAACACAAAACACTGCAGCAGGCGGTGAACTATGGATTTGCAGCAAGGCGAAAAATCAGTGCAGACGTTCTGGTATCTGGAGTTGAAGATCATGCGCATCTTATGACTTGTGATAAGAAATGAGCTGACTATACAATATTCGCCTCTCGCCTGAAACCTTAACCCTATATATACAGTATTTTGTAAGTATATTTCAAAATGCAATATAATTCATAAGTCGGTCTGGTTAGCGTACGACTGAGATGGACGGCTAATAAATTTAGATTCGTAAGAATCGAACAATTCAGATTGCGTGTTTTATACAATAGTATCATTACAATAGTATCATTTATACCGTATCTCCTGCATCGCTATCTGGCCAGGGGTGTAGCAAGGGGGATGGGCGAAAGGCGCGGTCTCCACCCAAACTTCTGAACGGCAATTTTTGGACCGCTGAGCGAAAATTGTCATGAACGTCTGAAGCAGTGGTTTCTAACCTTTTCTCCACCACGCCACCCTTTAAGTAATTTTTCTTTGTTTCACGCCCCACTGACTTTAAATAGGTTGTGAAAACAAAGGTATTTCTTAGCAAATTTTGTTTAATGTTTTTAATTTCAAGGTTATTATGACAGACACGAAGTCCATAGAGTACAAACACACAGTCTTCAGAATCCAGATTGATAAAAGCAGACACAGCAAAACAATTAATAGCCAGTTTAGAGGCAGAACAACAGGGTTACACACTTTCTTAACACTGTTATTCGCTAACCCATAACACTTGGTACAACACTACATCCAGAGTAGGACACTGAGTCCAATTCTGGACGACAAGGCCAGGTAAAGTACGAAAGTATTGTGGCATGTACACACCCTCGAACAAACACTGTAACGTCCGAGTACTCAGTCGCAAATAAAATGCGGTTGTAGTGTTCAAAGAATAAGGACGAATATAAACAACCTGAATGCATCAAAGCGCGCAACCATACGTTGTTAGACTTTCTGCATCGTTGAAGAAAGAGCTAGGCTACATCTATTTTCACAATAAGGCCTCAAGGGTAGGAACGTTGCATTGAACCTGATGACCAGTGGCGTAGCCAGCCCAAAACTTTGGGGGGGGCAAAATGTATGATTTTAGGCGAATAACACTATTTTGTTTGGAAAAACGCCTCTCAAAGCACAAAATGACTACATTTTCCAAAAATTTAAGGGGGGGCATGGCCCCTTTGGCCCCCTGGCTACACCTATGCTGATGACTACTAACACTCGCTCGCCACGGAAGGTTGTATAGAGCCCTGCACCCAAAATTATAGGACACTGATTACTTGTCAAGTTTTGGCCAACATATGGTGCAACATTATTTTGCAGCATTAGATGGAAAACGCTTTCTTTCAAGCGACACTGCGCAAGATTTAACGGTACTCACAGATATGCATGTTCCCACTCTAACCCGCATGCTCAATGTGTTGCAGTTGCTTGTTTTAGACTTATGCCAACTTTAGCAAATTCTTTGTTTTATTCACTCTTCATAGCCTTGCAAACGCACACTACAGTACTTCGCAGAGTGAATACAGATTACTCCAACTATTTGTATATCGGTTAAACGCTATAACCGCGTTTTCGCATAAGATTCCAGAATTTCAAACCAAAACCATTCATACGTGAAAAACATAGCACGGTTAATCGCATAAACCGAATATTCTAATATAAATGTTGTTTTTGTTTGTAGACTTAAACACTTCCGCACCGCTTAGTGTGCTGAGTGAAAGACACGGTTCCGAGATTAAGCAGCTGGGTATCGCCATTGTGATAGCCAGAAAGCAAAGTTACTATCTTTCTTTGGCCGAGAAGTCGACATCGTATGGCGGCCTGCAGCTGCTAAGCCGCATTTAAAAACTTAGTCTCACATTCAACAAGAGTGTCCAAGAGTGTGACACAAGTGCAGTTGAATTGTCGTAAATACACATCGTCGCATCACAGAACACGGCGGGAGCACTGTAGAAAATGAGTATCATGCAAGTGTAAGGCCACACTGCAGAAAGCTCGTCGAATTACAGAAAGCAGTTCAAAGAGTGTATATTCATGTTTGTTTGGAATTAGGCGAGCCGCTCTGCGATGCAGTTGGCTACCTTGAAATTCTGTGTGCACCACGCTGCTCTTAGATACGAGAACGGCACAGATTTTATTGTTAAAGGGGCTTGGCATGCCGATTAAATTTTTTGACGCCCCCCAGTTAAGAACTGCTGGTCCAAAGCCAATCATTTATTAGAGTTCACAATTCTCGTCCCACCAAAATATTTTTTCTGCTAACACGCCTGTGTCTGGCACGTCTGTTTGTACATTGGAAGACACTTCTAAAGCACTGTGGTCAGAAGCTTTTTCACACTTGTTCACTCTAAAAACTCGGTTCGTCCTTGGGAGGTCTGCAGCCTAAATGACCGCTGATCCTTCGCAGCCTCCCACTCCCCATCCATTTTTAAATTGGTCTATTTGGAATTCATCGCAGTACTGTATTACTGTATAGGAACCGTGATGGCGCCATTTATGCGTGTGACCTTTACCATTATCACCATGGGCGTCCGCAGGGAGGAGGGGAAAACGGGTATCCATAAGGCGTGGGACATGGTAATGCGCAGATATAAAGCTCAGCATGAGAATTGAGCACATCTTATAAGTTCGATAATTAGCGGAAATTCCTCGTTCGTTCAAACGAGACAATGGTTTGCTAACAATGAAATTTATAAACCTTTTCCACAATTCACGAGCGCAAGGAGTATCTGGCCAAAATGAGCACCTTGACCAAACACCATGGCGCGGGGCCCAATGCAGCTGCATCGGTTGCATCGGCTTAAGGCCGGCCGTGAGGCCTATTGGCTGGTGACCATGTATTTATTTCTTTCAGCAGAAAGAAGCGGGGTTTTAAAGTCAATGCTCAGGCATTTTACTAGCGGCTTTGATTGAACGCATCTCAGACGGTTTACTTACAAAGTATGGATTTTACCTCACCAGATATTTTAAACATAACTATCAATCTGCAAGCTCATTCAATCGAAAAGGACATATTTTTCCTTTCACGTAATGATGCTTTCCAGTAACACAAAAGATGCGTATGTGACAATGTCATATACATAAGCCTTGACAAAGCTGAGTAATAAATGCTAGATAAGGTATTTGGCAAAGTGTTATATTTTCGGACCGGCAAAAGACCTTGCAATGGAACTGCATCAGTTCCAATGTTAGGCGCGGACTTTTTGCTTTACTTGTTCAGATTTTTGTTATCGAATATGCATAGATCTTTGATCGGTCATGAGTCTGAAACGGCGTTTCCAAATGTTTTTCAAAAATAGCTGTCGCTTCGTTTTCGATCCTTGGCAAAGGTTGAGGTCGCTGTCGTTGAAAGACGTCGAATGAAAAGCAACAGGCCTATTTTGATTCAATTGCGCTGAGATTGCAATATCCCATTCGTCGGATTTTACAAAAGAAACATCTCCCTTTATCACACCGAGCAACATTTCAGCAAGTTCTGTTGTAAACCTTTGGAAGGTTGACAAGACCTTTTGGTGGAAATCTGGTTATTTTGATCAAAGGTTTAACTTCATACGAGCAACCTGATATTCATTGGGCATAGTACGCGAAAAAGTCAGCAATTTTCTGCTCTTTTTTCGTTTCCATCTTTTATCCCTTGGCAACTTCCAAAAAAGAGCACAAAAATCGAGTACAACGAAAATGAACTGAATTCTACGCATTCATAAAATGAGTCAAGCGATAAAAATGTTTTGGGAAATAAACTAATGAATAAGTGCACAACCATTTAACTTGAATCTAAATAACTGTAGCAAAACACACAAGAATGTCAATCAAAAAAAATAACTTGTACTTGACTACGAATAATGCAACCCACACGAATTGCTGTCAAACCTACATTGCCGTGTAGAGAGCAGTGGGAATGACCAAAATTTAGCATTAAGCACACATTTAAATCATAATCCAGAGCATAAAGTCCGGACTTTGATGATTAAAAATATTCGATTGCGATCATGAATCAGTAAATTTATCTCCTTGGTACGTGAGATCTACTTCTAGGGGGGAGTTCATTCCCGGTTAAAGAGTCCCTGGTTTAAACGAAACAAGATCCACATTAAATTGCTTGGACTAAATGGTTAATACACGTTCGTGCTCACAACACTGGCTGCCACAACGAGTTAACCGTTGGAATGTATCATAGAGGATCAGGCGATACTTTTCAAACTATTTTCGATAGCAACTCAAAAGTTACAGCAGATTTGCCTCAAATCCACTGTTGACCCATTTGATATATATGCAAGATGTTCAGGAAACTGATTCTAGCATAGGACCAGTGAGGTTATGTTCGTCCCTGGAAGATTTTGTCAAAGTCAATGCAAAGCAACTACTACAATCAGTCATTTCATTCATTCATTTTCATGACCGCTTTCCTTCTCGGGAGGGTAACAGTGACAGCATCCCTATAAGGAATTGAAAAACATCACGGTCAACACCAGTATCAGATGCTTCTGCTTGCTCCACACCAAGACTCGACCAAGCAAGGTCTGAGATGTAATCACGCCACCTGATGCTTGGACGACCACTGGGCCACTATCCTTTGGGTGTAGCCAGCAGGACTTGCCTCACCAATCTTAATGGGGACATTCAACGTAGCAAGGATTTCTCGATTCCGACGATAAGATGCGCGACATCTTAGGGCTTCACGAGTTTCATAGCTGCGCAATTTTTCGCGAAATGCCACACCGTGAACCCTCCGCAAAAATCCTATCTTTTGCACTTGGGATAGTATTCTTTCAGTCATTACCCAACATTCGTGACCATAGGTGAGGATCGGAACACAGGCCAATTTAAAACTGACTGCTTTGCAGCGTTTGAAACCTCCGATTTTGTAACCACAGAGCGCTAAATTTCAGGCAGAACCGCGTTTGTTTTACCAATCCGTGAATCATCTTTCTTCCGCCTTACTTCACTTGTGAGTACCACCACAAGGTAGGCTACTTGAACTTCTCTACCTCCTGCAGGGCATTGCAGCTGACTTGCAGCGTGCACCGACTTGGGTTTCTGGAGAGACATAATACCACCGTCTTTTTAGTGCTAATTTTTATCACGCCCTAAAAAACTGATCAAGTGCATGTTTAAGGCCTTGTTCAACAGATCCAAGCAGCACCAAAACATCTTCAATAAGCAAACTGTTGATCCTGCAGCTTTCAACAGTGACAATTTTGTTTGACTCGGCTGGTACTGTCTACCCAATTCATGTAGACTATGAAGAGGAGTGGTGATGGTACACACCCTTGTTGGAGTCCAAGGCCAGTGCTGAACGGTTGTGATACGCCGACACGGACACAAACGTCTGAGCACGAATTTGATGACTTGACAGCCAGTAACAGGCGGCCGTCAACACTGTACTCCCGCAATACTCCTCAAAGATTTTCACGAGGGACCGGGTCGTATGCTTTCTCGAGGTCGAAAAAACAAATCTAGACAAGTCTTTGGTATACTCCCAAAATTTCTCGAAATTTTGCTGTAGTGTGAAAATTTGACCTGAAATGCTATTGCCAGGAAGAAAACCGCACTTGGCATCACCCAGCTTTGTTTCAATTTTTGGCGGCATCCGCTTTTCAAGGCACTTGCCGTACACTTTACCAGGGGGCGAAGCAAGGATATGACCCGGTGATTAGTACAGTACATGAACTCCTGTCTCAACTTTGTGGAACTGGGAAGATCGTCCCTGATTTCCAATCTTTTGGTGCCCACCCAGAACACCAGGCCACATGACACACACGAGTCAACTAAAGAACTCCTCGATTCAAGGCTTTGAGCATCCAGGTATAGGATTTCATTGTAATCAACAGCCTTTAGTGTTTTAACAGCTAGCAGGACTTCCGGCTGCAGTGATGCTATTTTCCTCCCACAAATTTACCTCGTGTGTGTCCGGTGGTGTGATAGTGACTGAGTTTGAAAGATCTTGGAAATAATCTTTCCATCTGCCAAGGATTGTACTCATTGCAATGTAAAACGCAATTTAATCTTTGATTGATCTACTGTAGCTGCATGAGATTTTTTGCCGCGAAGAAGTCGGATGTTTTGCCAAGTCACTTTGTTGGCTTGCCAGTAATTGGAATATAGTGTATGCCCGAAATTATCTCAAGATTTAATTTTGGACTTTTCCACTGTGGTGGCAGCGGACTTTTGCGCAGCGAATGCATACAAGATTTGGCTTTGTTCAGGCTTTTTAGGCTACTTTGCATGTTGGATGTCATCTTTTACCTCTTGGTTCCACCACGTGGTTACTGTTTTGTCATTAATCGCTTCACTGAGTCGTTTCCATCCACACACCCGACGACCAGATGAAGCTACAGCTGCTTTCAACAGCCGCGACTCCACCTCCGCGTCCATTGTGCATTCCAATGGCTCTCGGAACAAGGAAGATAAACTATCCGCAAAGGCCTTTCTTGCATCTTTGACCACCAATGTATCCTACGTTATTCGGTAGGAACCTCTGGTCCTGCACGTTTGAGTAGAAACTGGGGGCTTCTCCAGGTGCAAGTTGCAGACCAGCAGGATGTGATCAGTAGAGTTCAACACAACGCTTGACACAAATATATAACGCTGATTAGAACAGGTCAGCTGAAATTATGCAGAAATTGATGAGTGACTGTTGATCCAAGGAATCTCTGCACCAAGTGTACTTGTGCAAATCTCTGTGTTGTAAGAAAGTGCTCATGATTAACAGTGCGTTGTTACAGCACAGTTATAGCAGGAGTCTTCCATTATCATTTACGTCAGCATCACAATTTCGTTTTTTTCCACGAATTTCGGGTATACACGGCACTTGAGCTCGGGACGTATACCTGCGTCAAACACAAGGAGCGGCCCAACAGCTTTAACCACAACATGCACACCCTTCCTGGAAAAAAACTCTTAGTGAGATTTATTCAAACTTGCCAGCTAAGGGCTTAGTATTCCCATCCTCGCTTGGGCAAACTTTGTTGTCTCAGCGACAGAGTAAAAGACTTTCCACCCACTGTCCAGCTCAACACGCTTTGTCAAAGAGATGCTAACAACATCCAGGGAATATCGTTTGGTTTCCTCGACCAATTTATGTTTTTCCCGGCGAGCGAAGTGAGTTTCCGGGGCTAACACTAACAAAACACTAGCAGTTTCCGGGCTAACACTTTCCCGTGGATAACACTCAAAAAACATAATTTTCAAACGGTGCAAAAACATTTTTCAATCCGCCCGACATTACTCCAGTGCCCTGTCCGAGACCAACGTCTACGGTTGTGGTTCTCAAACTTTTTGTTGCTGCAGACCCCTTTCACTGCACCCAAAACCTCTGAAGGACCCTTTCACATTGTCAACGTTGTTCCGATTATTAATTAGAATTGGTCGCTTCGCAGCGCAAGCATCTTCTTAACCGCCCGGGGAAGAAGCAAATTTCAGTCTTCGACCTGCCCCCAATTGCAGTCAACAAAACGGAATAAAAAAGGTCATTCGACTTTCAACATGAACATGTCAGACTACAGTTGTGGTGCGATTAAGTTTAGTAATGGCCCATATTGGTGGTTAAAACTAGCGATATTTCCTCACTGGATTTTGATTTACGGTCTCTCCTAGAACACATTCATGCATCCCTAAGGCTTTCACGGACCCCAGCTTAAGAATCCATGGTCGACGGGAATGAAAGAGGAAGTTTGTCCTAGTGTTCTTCGCTATAGAACAACTATGCAGATTCGGAATCTTTCATTTGCTACTTGACGATAACAGAAACCGGCACAAGTACGCCATTCTCGCATCGCATCGACTCAACCACGCAGTACTTATTTGAGCTGCGCTTGTCGTGTACCCCCACATGCAACAACCTACGAGTTCCCACACCTGCACCAGCGAAAGCGCTAATTCGCATTTAAACGATAT
>JGI24021J15306_10012201_pt1 | contig 10670 bp, 5 predicted proteins | sample Ectturendosymbi1_FD_15306 | JGI IMG/M metagenome (IMG submission 15306) | reverse complement strand
GGCAACATGTGCCAAAATGACCCTAAAACTACTTCACTTATGATGTCAGTCACAAAAAATCCGCACTCCCCAGGCAAAAAATTTTTTTCGAGTGCAATCCATTAGACTAGCCAATCCGTTTGAGCTGTTGAACAGCTCTCTAGCACAATCGGCGGAGGAGCTAGGGCGTTGGTAAGGCAACTGAAAACTGCTGTTTTTTTTGCGAAAATCGCCAAAACCACCCAGACGCCAAGAAGTTAATAACCATATCAAGTGAAATTGCTGAACTTTGCAAAATATTTGACTAATTCTTGTATGCCAGTTGCTTCTCAGAGTAGAGGATTAAACTGGCTATCTCGCAAAGCCTCACAATGTGGCAGCAAGCAACAGCAGAGATCACCTGATGAGATAACTGTCATTGCTTGTTAGCACCACATATACATTAGAGATAGACCAATGCATCGGCCAGGCTGATAATAATAGGCCAATATTTGGGTTTTGCTGATATATTGGTATCAGCAAAAATGGCTGACTTTAATCGGCCTAAGTAGGTATTGACAAAACGCTGTTATATTCCTTTACCCATGCAAACAACTTGCGCAAAAAAGCACAACAAAGCAAGTCAGGACAGTTATCTTGCAACAATGCTAGCAAGTGCGTTCTCATAAACAAACAGACAAGATGAACCTTGGAGCATGCGTGAGCCATCGCAGTCGAAACAAAAGCATCATAATTAATCAGATTAATGAAAACTCATAGCAAAATATTGAAATTGCTACAATATGAAAAATTTAAGTTTTTGAAAAAAAGGTAAGGCATAAAATACATAAAATTTTTTTAATGAAGCAGATATCAAGATTTAAAAATTTTGGAAATATCGGCTATCAGTCCATAAATGGCTGATGTATTGGCATCGGCCCCAAAAAAGCCATATCGGTCGATCTCCAATATACATGGATGTTATTTCTCGTACACATTCCATTTGGGGTGAATTGCACATTTACCGCAACACAGACAGCGGTTGCAACAGTGCTGTTTAATTTGTTTTTGTGAAGTGTAAAGAGATCAACATATTGTTAGTGTCATAGAGTTCATGCTTACATGTTAGCAATTCTAGCTTCATTGCTTTGCATAAAAGTACAACTTTCTTTGTTTTGCTGCTTTGTGTGCCATCCAACAATAGGGCAACTGAATGTGCTGAATTGTGTAGTAAATCAAGATTGATCTTCCGTTTCATGAACATCAGCATAACAAGGTATGATGTGTAGCATCAACGACTCATCATGTTTTGCTTGTTAGATTCTTCATTGACATATATGACTGTACTGTTCAATTTATATGGTAAGTAGATTTGCACTCAGACAAAACCATCAGTTGATGAGATTTCATTTGTGCAGTATATAACAATAAGATACATATAGTTTTGTAGAATTGTTGCTATTTGAAAATACAACCCTTGATGATTTTTCTCCCTTTGTTGTATTCGTAGCTGATGTTATTGGGTTAAAATAAATATTTACATTGTTTGATGTTTTATGTAAAATCAGTACCTTGTAACTATTACAGTAAAATAGGACAACAAAACTTGTCTTTTGATTTATAAGCTCACAGAAGTGAAGCTAGGTGTCAAAAAACACCATCATCAGGTACTTGAAAATAAACAAATTCACCCAAATTTTATTTTTTGGCCATAACTTTGGAACCAAAAACTTTAGAAAGCAATCAAAGGCTCAAAAGACTTGGATTTTAGCCTAATTTCCATTAAAACTTGAGCAAAACACTTCCCATATGCGATTGGGACCCAGGGTCCAATCACCCTGGCCAAAAAGGCCTAAACCTGATGTCACCCACAGAAAAACTTAAACCTTTTTTTTCATTGCAAACTAGAAGTCTTACCGGGTCTTTTCAGGGTTAGAACAACTCTCTAGCACAATCAAATAGTGATTTATGGAGTTGCAAGTGGAGCAAAAATGCAGGATTTACAGGTAAATCCACGTGGCAGCAGCAAAGTTGTTAACTCTTTGGCGTCCGGCTGCTTTCGGGGATTTTCGGAAAAAAATAACGCCTAAACGCACGTGGCTTTACGCGGGAATATCTCCACTCCTGTTCGGGTTACGGACCTGGTCGAAGCGTCAAAAGACGTGGCAAGTCTTCTAGTCTGCACTTGAAAAAAAATTTTTTAGCTTGAGAGTGGGGTTTTTTTGTGAGTGACGTCATAAGTGGACAACTTTTAGGCCACCTTGGCCCACTTTGCCTGGCCCTGGGTGCCAACCATTAGGTGGTAGTATTTTGCTGAAGTTTTTACTGGAAACTAGGCTACAATCTGAGTCTTTTGATACTTTGAATGACCTGCTGGAGTTTTGGGTTCAAAAGTTGTGATGAAAGTTAGTAAAAATATTTGACTAATTAGATAATTAATTAATTTGTTTATTTCAGATCATAACTTTTGAACCAGAAACGTTAGAAAGTCGATCAAAGGCTCAAAAGACTCGGACTCGAGCCTAGTTTCTAATGAAAACTTCAGCGAAACACTTTGGCCTAGTGGTTGGGCCCTAGACCAGGCAACATAAGCCAAAATGACCCCAAAACTACTTCACTTATGATGTCACTCACAAAAAATCTTCACCGTCCAACCAAAAAAATTTTTTAGAGTGCAATCTACTAGACTGGCCGATCCGTTTGAGCCCTTGAACAACTCTCTAGTGCAATCGACGGAGGAGCTAGGGCGTTGGTAAGACAACCGAAAACTGCTGTTTTTTAGGCCGAAATCGAAGTACGAATATATCGTGCGCCATGTCTCAAAGTGTTAAGAAGTGTGATACATGATAATTAGCTACATAAGAGCACAAGTTAGGGTTGTGTTTATCTTTCTGGAGTTGCACTAAGCTGCATCCTGACAAAAAAAATTGAAAAGCACATGAAGTATACCTCTACAAAGTGTTGATGAATTATGTAATAAGTATAAACAGCTTGCATTCTGAAGTTCAGCAAACTAATTTGAAACAATTTTAACCACGGAAACATTTCTGGTTCCAAAGTTATGGCAAAATATCAAAAATATGGGTAAAAGAATCTTTTTGGGTAATTTTTACCCAAGTTTAGTTTTTTTGGCCGTAACTTTTGAACAAGAACGCTATAAAGCCAATCAAAGGCTCAAAAGACTTGTATTTTAACCTAATTTCCACTGAAAACTTGAGTCGAAAATTCCATCTAATGGTTGGGGCCTATGGCCCAATGACCTTAGCCAAAAAGGCCTAAACCCATCCCACTTACGACATCACCCACAAAAAACTGAAATCAAAAAATTTCATTTTTTTCAATGCAAACTAGAAGAATCACTGCATCTTCCGAGGGTTTGAACAGTTCTCTAGCTCAATCGCCTGGCAAGTAATGGAGTTGCAAAGTCCTTTCCAACATGGGTAAAATATACCTTCGAAGCAAAAATCGCCCGGCAGCAAAGGTGCTAGAGTTTTTTTAATGACAGCATGCCTTTATCAATGGTCACGGGAAATTTTATTTGGCATTGTCTGCTTGAAGTCTCACTTCATGTTTGTTTGTGTGTAGAATAGGAAGTAAGTTATGCATCACGGTGTCCTTATTTTGTCACCTAAAATATAAATTGTTTCAGTGGTTAACAAATAAAGTGATTCATAAACCATTTTCCAGTACAGCACTGATTCTGCAGTAATACATGTCACTGTGCTTTTATCCATATTGGAGCTCAGTTAGTCGCACTTTGTATTTTGTTCAGCTGTGATCAGTTTGTAGATGTATTGTTGTTGAAAAGTGGTTACAGTGCAATGATGTTCCATATATTTGCAGATTGGAACCTGTGACCAAGATCCCAACCAACATTTGAAAAGAAGATTTTGTTTTTTGCAAATGGCATCTCTAATGCTTCATTTTTCCTGTAAATGCCATAGCTTTACCAAGACACTTTTTTCACCATCAAGTATTGCTAACAGTTTTATTTCGAGCATATGTATCAGACCTCACAGACAATTTGTCTATTGAAAACTTTGGAGTCTTGTTTTACTGACACTGTGGCTATATTTTCTTAATCATTACACAAGATATTTGAAAACAAGTTGAGCTTTCAGAAATGAAATTTTTAGAGAACTCTAAACTAGAGGCACTAAATAGTGCACTGACATTTGAAAATGGAGATTGCAAGGTTGTTGGAAGGGTTGAAAGCTATTCATGCAAGATGGCTGGTGACGACAAGCGTTTGTTCAAAGCCTTATCTAGTGATGGACCAATCAATGACCTGACTTTGTTGTCTCCACCTCAGACCCTTTTGTCGGCAAGTCCTGGCACATCATATGGACGCAGCTTCAGTGCTGATGAGTCAGAAAGCCCACTGAGCAGTACATGCAGCAGGAAGACGTTGTATTATCTTATTTCCACCTTGAATGCATCGTTTCGACCTGATTATGATTTCAGCTGTTCAAAAAGTGATGAGTTCAGCAGAGAGCCTAGCATTGATTATGCTACCAGCTTTATCAACAGCACACTTGGAGCTGTACTTGGAGAACGTTACAACAGGTCAGTTGCAGCATCCGTCAAATGTGTTTGTCTATTTGTAACAGACTTGCAAGTGTCTACTCTAGATATTGTGATTTTCATGTAGCAGTTGTTCGCAAAATGGTGTAGACCAGTGGCATAGCCAGTCAAACATTTAGGGGTGGGGCAAAATTTTTGATTTTAGGCTGGCAACAGTATTTTCTTTGGATACCGCTTCTCAAAATACAAAATAACTAGATGTTCTAAAAATTTTGAGAGGCCATGGCTCCTGGCTACACCTATGGTGTAGACTCCTTTCATTTTTTAGTAGCGATAAACAAATACAGTGTACATGCAGCATTCTATCTCAACGTTCAATGTGAAGTTATGTCAATAAGTGCCATTAAGTTTGGTATCTTGCTATGAAAAATCCTCATAAAAGAAGTAATTTTCTTTTAAGCAAAAGGTCACCATTGCATTTACGTCCTTTCAATGTCAGTCTTAGCTGATGTAATCAAAACTCCTTTGATTTTGTAGGTTAAGCTCAACGTTATGGTCTACTATTGATGAAGAGATCAATCTGTCTGACTGTGATGTATACAGCTACAATCCAGATCTAAATTCTGATCCATACGGCGACGAGGGCTGCCTCTGGTCTTTCAATTTTTTTCTGTACAACAAGAGAATGAGGCGAATTGTGTTCTTCACATGCAAAGCGCAGAGTCCATCATTAGCCCAGATTAGGGAAGAGGAAAAGGTTTTTATGGCAGATGAAATGGATGATATCGAGTTTGAAGAAGACCATGTTTCGAGTTTCCCATTAATGGTTCCTTGAATGGGTGTTCCAACTATGTTTTCAAGTTTGCAGCACTTTTTTGAGGCATTTTCATAAAAATATTTTAGAATGGTAGAACAAAAAGTGTTTAATGTTTGTTAGTCGTCAAAAATTTATTTCAGGCCATCCATTTTTGATGCGATGAAAATGTACACAGACTTGTAAAAGTTTCAAGCATATTGTTGGCGTCATCGTTTTCTAAATTTACAGGTGTTGTAAGGGCTTTGTCAGTCTGTACAATCAGTAAGTGGTGCAGTGTCGTTCACTGCATCACTCATTGAGTACAGAATTACAAATACATACATTTCTTTAAAGGTGCAGTTTTCAGATCTGCAAATTGTCATCTAACAAAAAAATGTTTGCGCTGCAGCTCATTGAGCGTTTTTGATTTCTCGGGCAGATAGTTATGGATTGACTTCGGCAAAAAGCTATAAACACACCCTGGAAATTTTCAACCCAGCACTATGGCGCATCTGTGCTTGCCACGTGCCACATATTTCGCTGCAGAAATTCAGTATTAGGATTTGCTTGTTTTCTTCTCTTGTTTAAATTATGGCCTGCAGAGTTCACATTTTCTTTCGAAAGTGTGCTTAACAATAGTGGTCGACCATAGCCTTGTTGGGATCGTGGTTTTTGCTCCGGTTCGATTCTGGAAGGGACAGCAACGAAAATTGCTCTTGGCCAGGGCAAAGACAGTCACAGTCGTTTCGCCGCTGACCAGCATTTTCAGTTAATAACATTTGCGACAACATTCATCAGTAGTGCGTAGTGTCGTCTGCAAATTTTTACAATGCTCCATTGCTTGAAGACAGTGTCTTTGTTCTGCAAGACATATCAAGTTCAAATTTTCTTAATTTTGTGTAACTACTGTATAAAGTGATATCACAGACTACAAGCGGGAATGAGCTATCCTACTTATTGGGCCACGTCAAGGTTCCATTGTGTGATCGCTCAAGTAACACAACCTGACGTTTGCTTCTGCCACGGCTGGGGGCACTTGCTGACCTGATCTTCGGTGGGTTTTTATGCCTTGGTGTGAGTACTCAATGCCCAAGGACTAAGACGTGAGTTTTGATCACAACAACCAACTCCTTTCTGGTATCCGCGGATCCACCTATGTCAGTTGTACCCAAGCATTCCCTGGCTGTGTTCCCCTTCAACATTTCGATAGATGAGCAGGTACCCCTAAAATTTCTTATGACAAAAAGGCTAAGGAAAATAACAAAAAGAATTTACCAATAAGCATTTAACGATTTTGAAAATAATATTCACTGATGTATATATAAATATTTCAAAATGAATAGTATGTAAACATCTTTTTTTCCTTCTATCGCTAACCTTAAATGTACCCCTTCAGATAGGCACATGTACGCCAGTTTGTGAAACCCTGACCTATATGATCATAAATGATATTCACATTGATTTCATTCGACCCATACCCAGGTACGCAACGTGTGAGTACTAAAACTGTGTTGGCAGAAATCTGTTGTAAAACTAGAATCAGTTGATGTAATCAGTGAATGCACCGAAAAGTTCAAATGCTCAGCGTCTTTTTGCTTTTCTCGAAAGAACAGCATTGCTCAGGTTCACGTATTGAGCGTTTTTAGTGTTTCGCATCGAAGAACTTTAAACATCCTGAATCGAAAGTAGTTTCCCGATTTGCTTCTAGACTCTAAGAGTCAACGTTTTGGTCCTCATTCAGCTTAAGCCACCATTTGCACAGAACACGTTTTAAGCCTCGCCATTCTTTCACCTACATAACCGATGTGACCGAATTGGTGGATTTGAAAAGTTTCGTTGTTTGTTTCAAGTATTGTTTAATGTCGGAAATACTTCTTGCGTTGTGTCAGCCGGTCACGACTGCTGCCCGCAACTGTTTGGACACGTTGTTTTGATGAGTCAACTGAGCTTTATTGTTTGCCGAGTTGTGCTTCATAATATTCCATTCCATATTTAAAAGCGATTGTTGTTTCAAACAATACGGGACAGTTTTCTCTCTGGTATTTGGATACCCAAGCACACTTGGTAACAAGACAAGACGTGCGTTACCTTGATCAGCGCATCGGCTCAGTTCGCCATCATGGAATCGTACCACCACAGCTTTGTATGTGCTTTGTTCCTCTGACGAATTCCATTCAAAGCAACTGTAATTTTTGGTGTGAGAAGCTCAGTGGAGTGATTTTTGTCTTTAAGAGATTCCACATGTACTTGCCTAATGTGGACCTTATGTTATGTAGCACTTTGATCAGTCTGCCTTTTTGCATCTTGTTCCTGTTGTACATACTCTATTTTTCTGTTTTACAGTTTTTCATTAAATGCTATTTACTCGCAGACGTCTGATATACTGGCTGTACTTCTCGGTTTTGCGTTGGAAGTTGAGGTAATCTGTTAATAATGGCAGGGCAATGTCTAAGATTGTTGGGATACATTGACAAGCCAGTACTTCAGGTGTAGCCGCATTTTCCACATTTTTGTTTAACTCCAATAATCGGTCGCAAATTGGGCGGTCGCTTATTAGTTAGGAAAGAAATTTCTGTGTGACAGTGGTGTAGTCAAGAAAGCGGTAGCGAGATGATAAACGTTCTAATCAGATTCGCAAGTAATGAGCTATGGCGACGCCGTACCACAATGTTTTTGGTTTTACAGTGAAATCCACCGCACCGAACATGTCAATGCTTTGCACAGTGATGGACGAACGTCTGCGCGACACGAAATGAACGTGACAGGAAGTGATGCAAGCTTTAGAGATGACTGATCACGGCGCTTCAGTATACACTGCAGAGTAACTGTGGGCGCTGTAGGTGTAAACAACATCAATCAATGATTGTGTGCGAGGTGATCAATCCCATGCAGGCGAACAGCACAAAAAATGGCGCAGGGCGTTGTGAAAAGTGATTGTGCGCAACTCGGACGGATTTAGGGAGCGCGGGGCCCTAGGCCATCTTAGTGTTTGGGGCCCCACGCAGGTCTGACCTATTTGGCCGTTTGTCGTAAAAGTAGCCTATGCCCCTCTTACCAATGTGTAGCACCCTCTCAAAAATCTATATTTGGTGGTGCTTTGGTTCAACGTTTGCCTTCGTTAGGTCTTCAACAGAAATCAAAGACTTTCCTACATTCTTCTCAAGAACAAATGGCAGTGCGATCTTTTCTTGGAGCTTATAGCTTTCGTGTAATTCAGAAGTTCTCTTCGTTAAATTTCCGTGATCTCTAACGTTTGTACGTTTATTTTTCGGATATGTACATATTCATGCGAGACCATTTTGCCACTCTCGAAAATATCTTCTGACAAATAGGAACCACATATTTTACGGGCCAAACAAGCACAATCCATTCAGTGCACACAGGGATTATTTATGCCGTTTTGAAGTTGTCATTTTCCAAGCAATACAAAATATGATGTTTTCATCCTGTGTGCTATAGGATAGGCTGATGGTAAACAGCATGAAGACAAGTTTTGCGCGGAAAAGTATTGTCGCAACACCTTCAGCGAACCATATGAAGTAAGCCCAATGTAGACACGATTTCCCAACTAAAACTCGAGAAACTGTTCTAGCTGATTTAACTAGCACATAGAGCTTCAAAAAGCAATCTCTGTATGGGGTCAATCTAGTTGGTAACAACTAAACGTAGCATCCAATGCTGGCAATATTGCTTTTCATCGGATTTCTGCAGTTCTGGCGGTCTTGCATTGTTGCAAGCTTTGTCAGTGGAAGATTGAACATCAAGTAAGTAGTCTACAGTTCATTCTTTTCTTGTAACCATAGACATGTAGCCAGAGCGGACTAAGGAACCATTCCCCCAAAAATTTCTAGCATATTTTGTCGTTTGGGGTGTCTTGAACAAAATACTGTTGCTCGATTAAAGTCAAAGTATTTGCCTCCCCCCAAAATGTTGGCCTGGCTTCGCTACTGCTGGTAACCATTTTTATACGGACGGCAGAACCGTCGCCAGAAAGTTTTTCAATACGGGGACTTTACGTTTGTTCAGGGGGGTTTGACATTCTGAGATTTAATAAAAACTCCACCGATTTATAGTGCTTTATAATCCAATTTGGGGGCTTGTAGCCATGGGTGTCGGAAGGATTTTTTCCAGGGGGGGAAGTGAAATTTAGTTCTTACCACGTGAAATTTAGTTTTTACCACGTGAAATTTAGTTTTTACCACTGGAAATTAAAAACAACTTTTTTGTTGAAATTTTCAAAATCTACAGGGGGCCAAGGCCCCCCTTCCGACGCTAATGCTTGAAGCTTTGTCTGTGAGGCTAAGCCCCCCAAGTCCCGTCGCTACTGACCGACAGCCTGCATCTCGCGCTCAGTCGTGTTCCTCAGTATCAAGCCTTTCACACAGCACTTTCTTACTTGAACAGTTTTTCACCGACAAAAAGCTCGCAACAACGGAAGACCGACACTGCAGGACTCCGATGAAAAATAGTATTGTCATTCTTATATTGCGTAGCAAACAATATGATCGTGTTGTTGCTGTGCTGATAAAGAGTCTAGAGATGTTTGCATTTTCGCTCGTTTCAAAGTAAATTGCAAAGTTGTGCCTCTGCACAGTTTCGCAAATTTAAAATCAATAATGAGTCGTCATAGGAAGGAGTTGCGCGGAACCCTAGGCCATGGCCTACTTGGCCTATGCGTAACTTCGTTACTGTGCGTAACCATCCGTAAGCCGTAATGGAGGGCGTATCATGTAAAAGTAAACAATAGGGTATTCTGGAAATACTTTGTATTCAAAAAATAGGTACGTTCACATTTGAAATTTTCCCTTTCGTCACAGGAACGTCAAACTGCCAGGCAGAGATCAAGTTCGCTAAAAAACTTTGGGGGGACAATGCTTACGGTTTGCGTTTCGATGACGTCACCATGTTCACCCAACCGTAATATGACCTTTTTTAAAATTGGCAAAATGGGGGGCACATTATGGAATTGATTAATTTGGTGGCCATGCCCCCCCCTTGCTACGCCCACGGTGGTGGTATAGCAACTAGTTGTATATACAAGTATACAATCGTGCTATATCTAGATATCTAGCACTTAGCACTGTATTTAATATGAAAACACATTAATTGTAAGAGTTGGGCTGAAATAGGCACAATTATGCTCAACAATTGTGGTAATTCAAATTTGGTCAGTTCCGGTGAATAAAATGAACTGCTACTAACAATCACCACATACAGTAGTGTACACGACGAAGTGGGTGGCCTCTAGTGAGGCTTAGCCATTTCGTTGTGCTTTAGGTTCAACTTTACGCTAGTACATGGGTCCGTTTTCTAGCAGCTAAACCAAGGGGGGCACTCATGAATCTCAGTTCACTTAACCTCCCTAAACCTTCTGACTACTTCTTTGTATGGA
>JGI24021J15306_10012200_pt1 | contig 10670 bp, 7 predicted proteins | sample Ectturendosymbi1_FD_15306 | JGI IMG/M metagenome (IMG submission 15306) | reverse complement strand
TGATTTCACTGTTAGGGCCATAATGGGGTTATCGAAAAGTCATGGTGGGGGTGGTAGGTGGGCGCGCTCTGCTCAGTTTTGTTTTTCTGGCCTGAGCAAGCTTGGTATTTGATAATGGAAATCGCAAACCGCTCCATCGCAAAGGGGGGTATGAAGCCGCGTGCCGGTTCTCGGACACAGTCTTCGAAATGTCGTAACCCTTGCGTCGGCAGTGACGTTTCAAAACAGGACACTCCGTTTGTCTTGCTGCAAAAACGCAGTTCCTGAATGTAACTCACGTACGAACCCAACGTGACCTGTCGCCGCGGATCACCGAGAGGCAACAAAAAAGACTTTTGCGTAGAAGCAAAACTCGCGTTGAGAACACGCGTGGTGTGGTGAGTCTTTGATTAACGCGACGGTATCCCGATCGAGCGGTCACGCCGCCCAGTTGCGATTTTACAAGCGATGTGATGCGTTCAGCGAACCTTCCGTTTCGTTAAATTGTCTCCAGTCACATTTATTCCAAGCGTTTCTTGTCGTCGCGTTATACTTTATTTTTCCGTGGAAAAACTTGCGTCGCGTGTGAAACTCAGTTTTGTTGTTTGGCACGTAGCAGTTTAATGTTGTTTGAGCGTAAGTTTTTATTTCACCAACCACCCTCAAAGGATTAGACTTATGCATGTGTGTTGCTGTCTTTCCGGGCAACTTCAAAACTGCTTTAAGTACGGAGATACCGACATCGGTAACACAGCTGTCAAAATATTTGAAAATGTACGTAAGACTGGACGATTACCATAAACAACTTGTTGGGTCAGCAACAATACGGTTTTCGCAACAACCATTCCGCATCCCTGGCCATCACATACTTATAAGAAAACCTAAACTTCGATGAAAAACATATATCCTGTGCAGTTTACTGAGATCTAAGAAAAGCCTTTGATTTAGTGAATCACTGCATATTGCTGACAAAACTTGAGCATTGTGGTGTAAGAGGAAACGCGTTTAAACTAATACAGTTGTATCTTTCAAACAAAAAAACAGCATGTTCAGGAGGAAACACTGAGTTAACTATCATTTGTTTTTGGAGCGGTTTGCTTTCATTTGTCATATAAACGCATGGCGTACATATTGAACTTTATCTAACAGACTTTTACGTACTTATATAAACTGTCCCCTTTACATTATCAGTAGCTTTGCCCATGGGAGGTCTGCAGCCAAATAACTCTGGTCCTTCGAAGTCTTCGACTCCCGATACACTTCATCAATCGGTTTATATGGAACTCATCGCAGCGCAATGCGTGTGATATTTACTAGAGCCACGTATTGCGTTTATTCAAAGGAATCGTGTTAGCGCCATGAAGCGTATGCTTTTCCATCGCCGCCACATATCTGTGTTCGTGTTCTTTCATGTATCTGCGTGTATTTTGCTACTGCCATGCATGCTTAAGTCTACTGCGTTGCGTGTGGGACGTTATACAATGCAATACTTCAGTGGAGCTCTCGAAAATCGAGACAATTTGTGGGAACCCAGAAATTGACGGCCCGGGTTCAGGTTGTATTGGTGCCGTATGACTTTCGTAACTAACCGACCTGTCAGCGACCAATGACGAGCAGGTCTACGTCAGTATGTGTTCGTTTTTCCCATTTTTTCGAAGCCCCCAGGCTTTCAGCGGCGTTGGTGTTGGGAGGTCGAGGTCCCTCCCAAGTTCCAAAGACATAACCGTTTTAGTATTTAAACTTGGGTGTAAAGTTCACATTTGTCTTGTTTTTTTTTGGTTTTTGAGCAGTTTTCCAGTTAACCGTTCATCAGGATCGTGTGTCAAGTCAGAATATTTTGCCCCCAACCAGGTGGGACTACCGGGCATTTGCACCCCGCCAAAAAAAAATTTTCAAAAACACTGTGAAAGCGCTAATAAGCTTTTTAGTAGTTAGGTACAACAACAAGTTAACAGCCATTCGCCTCCCCTCCCTGAAAAATTCAGCTAACCCCGGACCCTGTCCCGAACTGATTTCCGCCGCTTCCGGGTTCACGCGAAAACAAACGGGAAAGCACCGTTTTTTTCACTTGCTGTGCCTTGCATTCCCAGACAAAGCTCCGCTGCCCTTGCTGCAACGTGAACAACAAGGATGCGGTGCTGACCAAGTGCTTCCACGTCTTCTGCATCAAATGCATCAAGACCAGGTACGAGACGCGGCAGCGCAAGTGTCCAAAGTGCAACGCCGGGTTCGGCGGCAACGACTTCCACCGCATCTACATCGAGTAAAAGCGGATCCGCGAAAGGACCGTGAGCGCTCATCCTCGATCCGTTCCATCCAACCGCACGTTCCTCGCACTGCTGCCGGCGCCAGGAATGCGGCCAGGGGAGGACGAGCCGCTCCATGAAACTTGTCCTGGTTGCGAAACGGGTCGTGGTCGAATCTCCTCCCCTTTGTGTTTTGTCAAGTTTTTGCTTCTGCGTTGCTGCGTCACTGATTTGAAAAACAAAATCTACTTCCTTTGATTTTCGAGACAGCGACCTGTTTTTTTCAACAGATTTTCGCGATTTATGAATTCAAATCAGTTGTGCTGCTGCCAACACCAGGGGCGGATCCAGGTGAGCGATTGGGGCGATCCTCCCCCGAAAACCTACGAAAATAAAGTTTATTTACCATAATTTTGTACAATTCTGAAAACAAGTTTCGCGACAGTATGAGACTTTACTACCAAATATTCTTGAAATCGCCCCACCCCCCCAACCTTACCGGCTGGATCCGTCCCCTGGCCAACACTCGGCTCGTTTGTTATTTATTTTGTCCTGCCTTCTTCTCGTGTTGTGACAAAAATGGGTTTTAAACCAAGACGTTTTCGGCTTGCAGACGAAACAGTCACTCCGCTGAGAGGCGCTTGTAATTGAAGGCAAGACCAGGGTTTTCCTCCCGGATGTTTTCTTTTAAACAAAACTCGCCGCGTAGATTTCTGAAAGATCGACCATGAATTTACCGATTCTCGTCTTCGCAACGCAAGTTTCAGTTTCACTATCAAGAGTTCTTCTGTCCTGAAAAAGCAACGGAATAAATAGAAAACCACATTTCCATGATTTTCCGGCGGCGAAAGGACGCAACGAATGTGGAAAGTCAACAAACGCTCATTTTTTCGCCAAGCGTTCGCACGCCGTCGTTTTAACACTTGGCGCCGATTTTGCGTGAACGCATACCGCATAGTGCAAAAATCAGTGGATGTGTTGACCAACACAACACAACACAGCACAACACAAATCCTCGCGCGGTGTGCTACGGTGCGTCTCCTTCATGTGTTGCCGTTTCGATGTTGCTCCAAATTGTGTTTACGCGAAGCACCGCGAAAACGAAATGCAAAATTTATTAAAAGTATTTTTTCCTGCGAACCGTTGTCGACAGCAAAAAAAACGTCCGCATTGTCAGAAACAGCGCTGCTGGTGTGTTGGCAAAATCCTGGTGTGCTGCTCCTATTGCTTTTGCGTTGCAGCGTCGTCTAGCAAAATACAGCGCGAACCGCACTAACATGACTGTGGACTTGTGCGTTGACAGATCTCTTGTACGTAAGCATCCTACGATGTGTTGCCGAGGTATGGCCCGAACGTTCGAAAACCTCCGCAGGGAGGTCCGACATAACTGTCCGAAACAGAAACCCTTTCTTTGCGCGGAGGGCTGAAAGCTTGCGATGGAAGTTGTGAGAAAGCCTGAGCCAGTACTTTCCGCATCATTTGAAAGAGATTTTCTCCAAACGTAGCAAAGTAAAAAAAGTTAAACCTACTCCGAAAGCGGTATTTTCAGAAGCGGTGATTTTTTTGCTTACTTGATGTAGCCGGGCCATGTACTGTTTCATTAAATACAAGGTCGCAACGAATATCTGCCGCACTGCAGAATTTTTGCGCAATTTGCTTCAAGTTTTACGACCCCCACGTTTTCAACCTGGGGATCACGACCCCCAGAGGGTTCGTGAACCATTTTGGGAGGAAGGGGTCGCGAGTAGATATTTTATGTACACAGCTGTATTACATTTGTTTTATTTGAGTTTTTGATGGGGGTCGTTGGGTTATAATGGGTCGCAGCACAAAAATGGTTGAAAACCACTGTTTCAGCAGGTTTTGTCTCAACACCAGTGACTTGTTGGGTAACTTCGTTGACAAAACTTCCCACTCGCTTCAATCTCGTGCACCTAAAAATGACGCCACACAGCTCCGGATTCAGATGGTGGGGGTCCCATGTGCGGATATAAAATGTTTAAGTAGGGGATGATCGATGAAGTCGCTAGTACTTCCACACCACATATCATTAATGTTTATGACGTAATATTGTGACGTCGCATTTGTTAACATAACTGTAACAAAATTTTATGATGCAACATGGTATTTGACAATGATCAGCGATTTTTTAAACTGTTCCAAAACAAAACCAGTCGCTAGAAGCATCGCATCTTCTTTTTTTTAACATTTGCTTGAAAATTTTTTGGAAAAACTTTCTGGGCCATCTAACGTTTTCATCATCTCTGAGCGCCAGTCCTCGCTCAGCAATAAATTTTACGTCAGAAACCAAACGTTGCAGACAGAGGCGATTTCCGATATTGTTCGCATTGATTGACCTGACTGGCTTGTTCTGTAGCAATTCTTCATAGTGATTAACTACATCTGCGATCCAATGTAAACGTGGCATCTTTACGCTTCACTGAATGCTCGTGGCTCCTCAAGCGCTCAAGTCCTCTTGCAGGTTCGGCAGAAATGTCTCCGCTGGACCTCACTGCCACTGTAAAATAGTCACTTGAATGTTTCTTGACTTGGCTGCAACTTCTTCCTCTCTTATATTTGCCTCTTTTGTACATCTTTGAGAACTACTTGGATAAGCTCTACACTTGTTAAAATGATGATCCCCTTCTGCCCGTGTTTATTTATTGATAAGTTCGATAAGGCTGCCACATTTTCATCGCAAGAGAGAATTTATGACTGCCGCTTACTTAAGTGTATTATCTAACTGAACAAGTCAAAGAACAATTAGGCCTATTTTATTGATAAATTTTAAGCATTCAAATAAGACGTCGAGCGTGGATGATGTTTCAGTCAAAACACACAAAACAAAATACTTATTTACTTGTCCTGTTAAGTTTGTGAATATTTTACAGTTTCCTTAAATTTCCTAAAAATGTAAAATCGCCTTCAACAATATTATTAAACTAATTGCATGAAAGATGTTTTTTTAAACTGCACACCAGCTTTAAAATAGTAGAAACTGGTTCAATTAGAAATATTCCTCTTTCTTTTAGGTTTGTGGCTGCATCAAGGAAAAAATCGTTCCACATTGGCGTAATGAGCCATAATGCTGAAGTAAATCTGTGCAATCTTTATCAGTTCGCTGAAGCATTCAATGGTATTGAAACATTGAAACTTGTAAAATATTTTGTTATTTTGCCCATCTTTTATCTCCCATCATTTTACAATTAATTGCATTTGGTTGATACTCTTTAAACGAACTGAAACTACTTTTGGTAGTGGTGAAACAGTTTAGTTTCATCAATAAAAACGTTTCTCTCAAACAGATACTACTCACATGGTTCAACATTTTTCCATTCAGTTGAATAATTGTTTGCAAACGGAGGAATCTATAGTCAAAGCAGTTAAATTCAGCAAATAAAGTGATCAATTTAGCCAGATGTGCAGCACAAGACTTGTACAATACAAGTACATCTGACATGAATAGTACACAGTCACGATCCCTGCCTTCTCTCAGTATGAGTTTTGTTATAGTGCTGATTTAACTTTGCTTGATATGTACATGTGACTGTCTACACTGAATCCTTGCCTTCACACCTAACGAAACACAATGTGATCCTTTAGACTTCTCAGTATTCTGAACTTGCTTATTAAAAGCAACCAGAAATTATTACAAAGGTCTCAATGTCTTAAAAGACTTAAACAGAGTTCGCTCAGAGAATTTCCAAATAAACGTTTTCAGAACAACAGTTAGCTTGTCGATAGACATGAAGTATGAATATGAAGATGGGTATATTTGAAGCATCCTTGGCAAGCTAGGACAAAGTGATAGCCATCTGGTTACGCTGTGAGAAATAAGTTTTTGGCACTCACTATCCGCAAAGTCACAATAGTTTTTCAGTGTCTTTTGCGAACTTTGTAAATGCAACCACATGTCATTCACTCAGCTCCAAAATTATTTAGTCCTTTTCTGAAAAGGGGATTTCTTCACTTTTTAGCATTACTGATGAGCAATAATTGCTAGAAAGTACTACACTAAGCTATGTACAATAAGCTACACCAAGGCTGCCCAACCCGCGGGCCGCATGCGGCCCGTGAGGTTGATTTAAGTGGCCCGCGATGTAATAAGTTCGTAAGCAGACTTTTTTAATTTTTTTAGTATTTTTTTATTGGCTCAAGTATCAAGTATATTTGCCATCAAAACGCACCAAAATTATACCTGTTGTTTCTGTTATGGGCCTACCACGCAAAAACTTGTATAAAAAAGCTTCGAAAATATGTCAATTTTTTAGATTTGGTTTACATCCACACAAGCTGACAACACTGCGTGCAACTATTGGACTCATTATCACCTCGTGTTATCGCATAAGACTGATCGACATCAAGGGATTTGTTACGTCACAATGGCTTATTGTTACGTCATAAAAACGTTTGTGGCCCGCAATAAATTTCCTCATGCGAAAGTGGTCCGCAACACCAAAAAGGTTAGGCAGGCCTGGGCTACACTGATCATCGTATCGCGGTTCATCAGCAAAGTTAGTACGAGTAGAGTGCCTATAATGGAGTCAGAAGTCCGCGCCCTAATGCCAAAGTCATAGAAATATTGAAAAAAGATTTACCATTGTTATGTAACGATTAATTGTGTGGGCATTCCCGCCTTTCCAGCCGAGAATTGTCTCAACCTAAACATATATTAATTAGACAACTTGCAGGCCCTCCCATAAACTAAGCTACGCCACCAGCTCGTATCCACTTCCAGTTGAGTAGGGACAGCTTACTGCATTTAATTCAATATATCAGGGTTTTTTTAAGGAAAATGTTAGATACCCCGCGGTATGGATCTGTAGGAACCCGATTTCCCTGGTACTAGGGACCCGATTTTCTCAGATTTTAGGGACCCGATGATAATTTTCTCTGATTCTAGGGACCCGATTTGAAATTCTAGGGACCAGAATCGGGTCCTAGAGCACCTTAAAAAAACTGCAATACATCATAGCCAGTGGCGTAACTGACGGGGGCAGAGGGGCGAATTGACCCCCAGGCAAGCTAAATGTAAAAACCGGTCTCCCATTTGACTTACAGTATACTTCGGTTTTAGCATTCTTTTGGTTTTCAGTAGGTTGTTGTTTTTGTGTGTTTTTTGGATTATTTTCCGGTGATTTAGGTTTTTAGTTTAGCCATCCACATTCGGATTCACCACCATTTCTCAAGTTTTTTTCTGTGTGTTTGGCTAGTGAACCCCGTGCAGTGGACAGTGGGCCCCTTTTATCTAAGTTTACTACCTTGGATCAAACCTTTAGTTCCGCCACTGACTGTAGCTGTGTAAAATAAGAAATGTAAAGAGGAGGATATTTTGACATTTTTGAATGTCCTCGGAATCTATTTCATTTCTCATGAAAAAAGTGGCGATGTACTCCAAAAAGAGGACGTATGGTAGCCTTACTTAACAATGCTACTCATATGCGACCTGTGCAAATCTGAGTAAAGCAGACTAAAATATACCAGTAACGAGTAGAGACGTAAGCTAATGCGTTTTACGTGGTTTGGCCTTGCATCCACTAGATTCAGATACCTGACCGACTATCAGGAAACAATAAGTGTAATAGTTGTTTGGTCATAATATCAAATAATATACAAGTGAAATACTGCCGTCTGGACGAACGATAATAATTTAATAGCGTCTACAAACAAATTTTCCTCGCTAATAAAAATGACCAAGTGGCACGTACATGTAAATATGGCTGAACACATGAACGCGGTGGGGGGCCCTGGGCCCTTCCCTAAATCCATCGCTGACTCCACATGTGAAGGTAATGTCTCCCGGAGATTACCGAAAAAACACACACTGGTTGATGAAACCCGTTATGGCGAAAGAATTCCTGCGTGAATGCTTCCCACAGTATACTGCTGGAGACGACGCGACAATATAGCATTTATGTTTCCGCAACTAGCGTTGTTAACTGAGTTGAAGACTAAGTACCGTCAATCCTGCCTCTGTAGTGCTTCGTACGGCTTATCAAGGAAACACTAGAAAGTTTACCATCACCACTTAACAGTAACACCGACTTGTCACATGCACTAGTTCGTGACGCTCCAAAAAGAATGTTAATTGTTGATCAAGCTATGTGGTTAATCAGCCAACCGGAGTTGTGGAGCATGCTGTGAATCATTTTAGGATAAAAAAAAAACATTCGGAATAACAAAATATTTGTTATCATCAAGTTTTACCACGTAAATAAGGTTCTGAAACTTGTTTGAAAATATCGCCATTCCGCCAACACGAGCAGAAACCAAGACCACGACGCTTTGACGTCATTTTCGAGGGCACTGTTCAAGCGCTTTTATATCAATGGCATTGTTTATCTCAGCGTGTAACATCATAAAGCTGTTTTCAAGCGAAAAGTGTGCGCAGTTGCTGGAGCTGCTGCGGCTGTTTCGTCGCCATTGGCAACGACGCGCCAGTCAAGTCCCCGGTGCGGACGACAAACTTGCGAATGAGCTTTGCACACAGCGTTCAGCATACATGCTGGAGTGGGGCGGCACACAAACGCTTGCACTTCTGAGCTTGCCAATCTCACCGCTATCGACGGTCGATCGTGTCGTTAAAATTCACATTTCGTCGAGGCATGCGTATGCGTCTCAGTGCCAGCTACGTGTGGCGAACACAGTGGCTGTGCCAGGAAATGTGAAGAGCAGCCGTGGATTTAACAAGACTTGCCGACCCGATCTGGGGAAAGGTTTCATTGTGTTTTGACCAGTATTATGTGATGTTAATGGACTGGTAAGTTATTGCGAGAACATAAACTGGACTGTTATAAATTAAAGGTCGACCAACGATTGGAGGTGGTTTTGATAGTTTGTGAAGAATGCCATTGACCTTTAACACACTTCGCATTTTTCTACTTGAAAGTGACAGGATTTGCGATGAATTTATTCCGAGGAAGAAGTGATTAAACGAAGTGTAAGTCAATTTTTACTGTACCAAACATTATCTATTAATTCAGAGGACAGGGTGGGAGGTTTTAGTTGATTTATTTGTTAATTTTTTATTAATTTGGGTTCCAAGCTGAGTACAGCACATCAATGTACAATTCCAAGGACTGCATGGTTCCCTGTATTGCCCTTTGTAACATCGAGAAAGCAACGGAGTAACCTTGGTTGCATCAAATATCTTTCGTATTTCCTGGGACTATAATCATCTTTCGTGCGTGGTCCATTCTGAAGTTACTTTACATGTTTTTATTCAAACTTGATCTCTGTGAGATTTATGCGCTCTATACAGGGCTCTGAAAGTTTAGTAGGAAACATTCCACAGCTTTATTTTGCCGAAGAACCCGGCAGGATGTGCAATTAACCTCCTTATTGACTGGCGATGCATTTTTCTTCGCTTAGAAGCCTTGGTTTTACAGACCTTTGAAAACAATAAAATTAAATTCGATAAACCGGCGTGCCACAATGACGTAAAGTTTACAGTGCTTAGGTCAAAATCATTTTGACAGTCTCGCAGCTTATCGATACCTGCGTTGGTCGTTTACACATTCCATGTGAGTTAATGTTTTTCGAAAAAAGTCATCACTCGTAATTGTCAACTTTGTGAAGAGAATGGCAAATAAAAGATTATCGGCAGCCACTCAAATCACATTGTTAATTCGTTTTTTAACTGATTGTGACGGATTAAAACGTTTTGCAAATTTCATAAACAGCAGTTAATTCTTTGCTACCTCGTCATCTTATCGTTTCAACTCGGATCCTTTCAATAACTTTAACGTGTTTAACCCTTTGGGCGTGTGGCAGCCGCTGTATCGTTTGATCTAGCTTTCTTTTTCCCCGGTTTTGCTCATTGGTGACGCGCAGTGTCGTGTTGTCGTCACAATCAGCTGTATTTCGTTTCCCAGGCTGTGACTGCTTACAGTACGAAACGTTAAATACGGTAACGGCAGTTTGGGTGAAAAAGGCGTTTATATTTCTTTGGTAGTTCTGGTGGCGGTTCCTTGTCCACTTATAATAACCTTGTAGTGTTCTGCGGACAAAAAGTTTGGGAACCACTGTACTACGTTGATCATACTTTTTTCTACTTTGGTTTTGTTCTTTGGTTGCATTTTTAAAGTTAGGCTCAAAGCATTCGTATTACTTTTTCTAACATTTTCCACCACAACGACCCTAAAATCATTTTTCCTCTTCGTGAAATGTCAGCCACGAATAGGCAGCTTGCGGTGCGTACTGACAGCATCTTCATTTACTTCTTTCAATGCTTTCTTGTTGATAAATGAGTAAACCAAAAATGCGTAGAGTGGCTAATTAGTACTTGAATGGACGCCTGGTTCCTGCAATGTCAGACGCAAAAGCGTTATATCGGCCTGAGGTTTCGAATCCTCTTGTCTGCTTGCAATGGGTGAATCCATTTGCATCCAGGCGCGTAGCCAGGGGGAAGGCAATGGGGGCAATTGCCCCCCCCCCATTCCGAAA
>JGI24021J15306_10012198_pt1 | contig 10671 bp, 11 predicted proteins | sample Ectturendosymbi1_FD_15306 | JGI IMG/M metagenome (IMG submission 15306) | reverse complement strand
TAAGGTAAGGATTTATTAAGGTAAGGATTTATTAAGGTAAGGATTTATTAAGGTAAGGATTTATTAAGGTAAGGATTTATTAAGGTAAGGATTTATTGCGTAAGGATTTATTGCATAAGGATTTATTAGCGTAAGGATTTATTTGCGTAAGGATTTATTTGCGTAAGGATTTATTTGCGTAAGGATTTATTTGCGTAAGGATTTATTTGCGTAAGGATTTATTAAGGATTTGCGTAAGGATTTGTTGCGCAATTTATGGCGTAAACAAGCAAAAATTTACACCTGCTGAGCGTATTTATATGATTTAGTTGACATGTGATGCAACTCCTTGCTGCTGCAATTTGCCTTTCGGTGATACAAGATACGCGACAAAAAGTTTATGCACCAAAAGCAAAACAAATGAGAAATACCGCACTCTGCGCAACAAGTCAGAAAAAACATCATAGTGCAGACAAAAATACGTTATTTGTAACACAAGCCTTAGCTTTGAAAATGCGTTTTCATAAAACCTACACAAGACTTCAAAGTGTACCGGTAAGTATTTGTGAACAACTGTCTTGACCCACCAGAAAAATGTCACGAGAAGGTTCCAAAACAGGTTACTTTTTTGAGAAAATGTTGGAAAATCACATTTCGCTTGGCTTATTTCAAATGAAGTTGCAAATATTTGTGTTGGAAAAGTGCACCAAATACAGAAAGAAAAAACAAACACTGGGTACTGCTAATGTTTGTGATGCCTAAACGCAATGGGTGAGGTTTTAGGTAGAGGTATTTTAAAACAACGCTCGATATTGTTTCGAACAATACGTGCCACTCATTCCGAAGTCCATGGCCCTGTGAAGGGTTGGAGCCCATATTTTAATAGTTGTTGAGAAATTAACAAGGGGCATACAGCAGACGTTCGTGCCATCACATGATGCCAATGAACTTGACCGTGCTCTACTTCAGGTTATCATGTGAAGTGCAAAATTCGTTTTACTGCCAGTTGTCCAGTTCCATACCTCTTTGGAAGGGACAACCATAAACATTTCCCGTTGTTTTCTAGCCGTCAACGTAGAAGTCACAAGGCGGATAGCTCTTATATAGATCCAATGGATTTAGTTTTTCCAGTTACTGTACCAACCTTACTAAGCAGGCATGTCTTGTTGCACTGCAGCATCTTTTAGACACAGCCCGTAAACAAGTGTATTGAAGCAGCACTGCAGTAATTTGGGCGTCGTTACACACGTTCGGTGAAGTTGACACATTCTGGTACACGAATGAAAGCATAATCCAACTACATGCTTACCTGTACTTGTGAAGAGACATGATGAAGAAAACGGCAATAACCGTGTACGAAATAAGTCCCGAGCAAATCACGAAGCTGAGAAACCCCAGACTAGATTTCATGTCCCACGGACGTGGGCGTTGCTTTATGACCTTCACTTCAATGTAGTCTATTTTACGTGACGTACAGTTTCACGAAAAACGAAGCCATCAACTCAAACCGTATCAAAAATATCTTAGTAAAACGAAGTACCGGTTACGACTGAGCACCAGTTCCTATCGATTCTTTCTGCACAAACAGAAATGGAATAGAAGCTAATCTAAGACGTGAACCACTACAGACGTACTGACTAAATGACAGAAAAGTTAGGATTGAAGTCTCCAGTTCTATAAAGCATGGGTGTCGTAATGCTATCCGCGAGCCTTTGAAGTGCTTCGAAGTCAGCACACAGCAGTTCACAAAGTAATTGTTTATTTTGCACGTTGCTGAGCAAAGCATCAGGCGCAAATCCATGTTGTTTTGTCTGGTATATCCGCAGAAATAATTTGACTGCTGTTTGAAAAAGTCCCCGCTGATGTAACTCTGATAGCAGGCTGCACTACTGGAAAATGTTCGAGAAAAATGAACGTAAATATCTGGGGATCAGTAAATCTAGGCATTGCAGGTCGACTGATAAGTCTGCTGCAGGTTATACTGTAGGCGAAGCCTTGATTCCTGCTTTGCACCACACAAGTTTCAAGGTTCCACGTTACCCCGCTGGGAAAAGCCATTAACTGTCACCGACGACCAGCAGGAGGCCGAAGTACGAAGAAACACGTAAGCGCTTATCTTGCTGTTTCAACTGCCAGGCATTTCACTACCCTTCACTCGGTTACGCAAGTCAAAGACGTTTGCTCGAACTGTCATCTCAAGGCAGGTTCCGGTTCTACAGCAAAATCAGCAGTAACAGCAACGTGATTATGAAGCACATCTCGCGCCATGCAAAGCAGAGTTGGCACATGTCAAATACACAGTCAACGTTGTTCATCACTTGGCCGAATACAGATCTCCTGCACCGCGTTAAAGTTGCGCAGGAGCTTTAAAATTCTTGCATTTTGTCAATCTATCTCAATGTAGATACCGTAGCGATAAAAACGCTTGGAGAGAGTCGTATATTTGATCTTTGTGTTGGCCAAAATTGAAAATATTTGGGCACATTACCAAAAATACATAGGAGATAAATGTCACAAATGCTGAACTATGAAAAAAATGTTTTACAGGAACTAGACAAAAAATACGACAGTAGAGACCAGGATAGGTAGGGGTACGTACAGTAAAGACAGGCATTTTGGAAGATAGTCGCCGAAGGCAAGGACCAATCTTGAGTGGTTCCATATCTAAAATTGTTTGGAACGCCTCAATATACATGTGCACCAATTTTGGTGCTTTTATGAAATTTTGAACAAATGTTCTGAAATATCATACCACGCTGGTGGACTATTTGCTGTAATGAATTTTAGACGGCTGAATGATTGTTTATTAGTTAGAACCCTACCGCATGGTGGACAAAGATGCCCAACGAAGGCTCAGCGCTACTTGAAAAACAAATCTATTATAACGAAGACTGTGCTGCTGACAAACCTTAAAACAATTAACAAGTCTGGCAGTAATGCATGCAATCGCTTAAAACCAAGTGTCTCCAAATTACGGCCCGCGGCCGGATCCGGCCCACGAAGCCATTTTATCCGGCCCGCGAAGCCATTTTGTGAACAATGGAAAAAATATATATGTACGAAAAATGTGTTGATTTGATGGAATGTAACACATCCCGAAACTATGACATTACGTAACATGTCCGGCCCTCGAACTGTTGTACAATAGGTGCAATAGCGTATACAGCCCTGGTACAAAAAAGTTTGGAGACCTGGCTTAAGTGATTTATACCAAATCAAGAACTTCCTCCTGTTTGATTTGTTAAGTCACTGAGTTTATTCAAGAGACAATCTTCGGGATTATACTAGTCCCGTCACCACAGGGGATTTGATGAGTCCTTCCCAAACAAAGCATCAAGCTCCCCAAATTGAAATATGAAACACTATAAATCAGTGGAGTTTTTGCCAAATTTTAGAATGTCAAGCCCCCTGCACAAACGTAAAGTCCCCCTATTGAAGATTTTCTGGCGACGGTTCTGGATTATACTGGTCCCAGCAAAGCTTCTTTAATCCCAATACAATCAGCGTGCATCCACCGCCAAACATCGTACCGAGTCCTGTTACGCGGTTTTAGTATTCACGCAGCAAGACATTTGCCAGGTAAGATTTAGTGTACTCTAAAGCTGATTTCACAAAATGTTTACAAACAAGTTTTCCCAGAATTTAGTGTTAACGTTAAAATTTTCGGCATAAAAAGAGGCGTTTTTCGTGTTTGAGCGCAAGTAATTCAGTGATGATGGCTTTTGCTGGAACAAAAACACAACTGGAAGTTTCAAATGTATCACTTGAAAAAATACTGCCAGATATCGCTGAGCAGGCCATTAGGTTACATTGCTTCATACAAGTGATTCTTTTCAACCAACACTGACTACTCTAAATTCCTTTTATTCCTGTCAGTCACTGACCCACGAACGATATTCGAACCATTTCTACGTCATATACATCACGAATCTTGTCGAAGACCTGGGCAGAAGGCAAGCATGCTACCGCTAACCCATTGCTATTTTTAGCAGCTGCAAACACAAGTTGACATTTTATGTGCGGGCACAAATTGAACTGCAGCTTTACCAGAAGAGCAGTTATTAATCAGACTAGATGTTTAACCTATTTTATGTCGAAAATGAGCTACGCAAATATTTCAAAACATAAGGTACCACAAGGCATTTTATTTTTCTGTACGTCAGCACACAGGAAAATGTAACAGTGAAGAGAATGGTGAATTACTCATTTTACAATTTCGTGTTTTCTTGCGTGCTGCAGCGAAGTTTTGACAGTTTCAACAGCTTGTTTACTCCCTGCAAAATTAATTTTGAGTCTCTTGTACTCACCTTGCTAACGCAGATTGAGAACACTCAAAACTCGAATGATACAATAAGCCAGCGATGCAACGGAGTATCAAGTCTGAATGCAGCTACTGCCAGATTGTATTGTATAAAGTCTTCACTGCCACACACAATGCCTGCAGTGCAATGGTTAAGAGCATGCTAGTGATGTACCTGCGGTTTTAATTTGTAAGATAACTTGAGCATGCGAGGCAAACTCTTTGGATGTCAATGCTCGCTTTGCTTGCGCACTTAGCTAGGACGCATTTTGCGGGCAAAAATGCTTCACAAACCTGCAAGGACATGGATTTTCTGGCGATGAACCAGTCCATCAACAACCAGTACTGTTCGCAACAAATACTGCTCTGCGTCTACTGGCCTTCCAACCTCGACGTCTGCACACAAGGATCTGTTCGACTGCGGCTGTAGGTCGCGCCAGCTGTGCAGCGTGCATACCCGAAAAACGTTTTCCAGCAAGCCTGTCGTGTTCACGTGATGACTGTTCACTCAACTAGAACCGCTATCAAATCCGCTAACAGCCACATGCGAATCTGCGCATGCCTATTTCGGGATTTGAGAAACATTTCATGTATGGAAATTTCTATTCATCAGAGTATGATGAATAGTGAAAAACTAATTTTTTGAAAAGGGGTTTTGCTTATTTGCCAATATAACTTCAAGTGTCGAAAGCGTTTTTTGTTTGTCAAGTGCATGAGATAAACTTATATCTCAATCTAAGTATGCTATAAATACCGTTTCATAAAAGAACTGCGCACATTGAACTTTTTTTTATTTTTTTCTACGCTGCAAGTCGACTGCGGTGATGAAAACAGTGGGACGTCTTTTCCATGTAATGAGAGCCCTAACTTTGGTCCAAACCTCAAAAGTGTTCTTATTTGGTTTCAAACATCATAGGACCTTAATACAGAACCTGCAGGTCATCCAACGAAATTTTACGAACACTTGCCCCATCTGCAAAATCATCGAATTTACCACAGCTTTGCTTGCGAAAAAATCATTGCTTCATTACTAATAACTTTACTAATAACTCCACAACAGTTTTTCAAATTTCGAACCAACCTACTGCTCCTGCCGTGTTATTTTCGCGGGTTTATCATAAGCAAATTCTTGCTTTTCAGAAACATGGAGCATACGCTTAGAAACTTTCTTTCGCAGCTTGCAAACCGCACGATGCTTAGACAGCTGTTCATCAACCAAATACAATCGTTGTCCGGAAAGCATCGGGTGTCGGTTGCCTTTGCAGGCGTCAAACTTTTCCCCAGTCATTTTTAAAAGCCCTTTATGCTGATTATTTTACAGTGGCAGTAAAAATCGCAACTGAGTAGCAGCACGGATTTCGTTGACAAAATGAGGTACAGAGAAGTAAATAGATGCATGGTAAAAACACGACTGCAATCTACGACATGAATAAGATGTCATTGGTTTATTTCTTCGTGGGGTCGAGCCAGCGCCGGATTTAGATGGTGGGGGCAGTGGCGTAGCGAGGCTAAGTGCCGCCCTTTCCAGCCTCAAATTTGCTTCCAAGAATTTAAAGAGCCTCAATAGCACCTAAAGCCAACTTTCTTTCAAATAACTTGTACTGATACTGAAAGCTGCCTGAAATCAATCGCTCGGTGGGGTACGAACTCGGTCGGGTCTGAATTCTATTTTTCTATGTTTGGCTGTATCAGTATGCATCTTTGTTCCCTGGATGCTGCCACTGATTTGACAATTAATTTTGAAACATTACGTTAGATGATACAGAGGTTTCGTAGAAAAGCTAGCACTTTTTCCTGTTTTTTTAATGGGGTTCGGCTGTAGTTTCACCGAATTTCCAACTTCGCGAAAAGTACAATTATTACTCCACTAATGCTTTATCAACTCGTAATCTACTGAAATAGCTCAATCGCTCGTTCTCTGCGTTGCTACTCTGTGCAGTCTGAAGACAAAACGCTTTCCCCTACCGATCAAATAGAATTTGTTCTCTGACGAGAGAAGCTGGTGAACATAACTCCACTGCACTGCTCTCAATTTTGTGCTTCAGCTCAATAATTTCCGTGAATAATAGATGATGTTAAAAAATCTGTCGACAGCAGTCTGGTTTTGAATTGCCATCTCTTCGACCGCTGGCTTTTCGTGCGTCTATGACCGCTAAATTATTAACTTCCTAAGGTCATTATTCAGCAAGGCTCTTTCTTTTCAAGTGCCCTGAATTCTTAGGCTAGCCGTTTATATTATATCCTGCAGTTTTAATCAATCAAAAGAAACAGAAATAAGCCTCAGAGCAACATACGCGGGGAATGTGCATTCGTGTACAGATAGACCAGGGGCCGGGAACCTATGGCTCGCGAGCCAGATGTGGCTCTTTTGATGACGGCATCTGGCTCGCTTGATGCTTTCTTAACACGATGGTTACGAATGAAACGCTTCCGTAATTTTCCATCTACTAGACTGCAAAGCTATCAGAAACACCATGCAGCACCAGAAGTCGCATTAACAGTAAGAAGCATGTCATTAAAGAGAAAATTCAGACATTTACCATTGTTTCAAATTGTTGATTTTGCTTAAAAATACACACGTTAGTTAGTTATTTGCATTAAAAGTGTTGAAAGATATTAGATGGTTCTCACGGAAATGCAATTAAAAATACGTAAGTTTCATGGCTCCCTTAGTCAGAAAGGTTCCCGACCTCTGAGACAGACCAACGGACAATTGGCTACCTGGAAACAAGGGTATTTTAGACTATATTAAAGTGCCACGTAACCTGTCTGTAGACTTTGTTGCGAGTTGCGACCAGTGTTCCCTCTAAGAAAATTGTACAAATGTGTTTTGTTGCTCATTAAGCGCATGCAACTGCGCAGCCATGCAGACACGCAACCAGTGAAGCCTTCCCAGCGTTAAATGTACTATGCGCTATATACATACCGTGTTAAATTCAGAATGTTGGAAGTGCGTGAGAATGAGATAGCACTGCGCAAGTTGTCTGGTGGTACTGTGCAATTGCGCACCTTAGAGGGAACAATGGTTGCGACATTACTCCCTTCTCTCTCTCAATTGAATGTATCATTATAAAAAGTATATCAATTAGTGACACTACTTGCAGAATAAGTGGTGTTCATTTTAAAACAAAATGAACGGTGTTGCTAAAAATTGTAATGCATTTTGATTTGGAGCAAATAGTGTTTAACATTTTTGGAACCTCTTCTCCAGCGGTGGGGAACCTATTTAACATAATGGACCGCATGAATTGTGGAATAACTCTGGCCCAAGTGGGCGGCAAAAAGTAAGTAAATATATCTTAATTTAATTTTCTACCTTCATCTTTTTAAGAAAATAAGAAGAGATAACTATACAAAGGAACGAGAGAGACTTCTCTAAACTTGTTAAGTGCTTTCTCAAAATGGAGTTTCGTTTTATTTAAAGTTGTGGTCTAATTTTTGTAACGAAAATTGTGATGCATATTAAATTTTCACGCGAGCTGCACTTCATACAGGTTGCTCACCCCTGCTTTACGCTATTCTTTCAAAATAAATTAACCAAACTAGTATGGTCAACTTTAAAATAGCTAAAGTATTCTGCTCTCGCTTATTGTTCCTACGCACATTGGTGTGTTTTTTCTATTCTTGTTTCATGGTCAACATTTCGCTAGTAAGGTTTCTTTACTGCCAGACTGACGATGTGTTTAAATATAAGAAACTAGTTTCCCTGTGAAATAAATTGTGATTGATTCTTGCGTGTGGCTTACGATTATTGAAACACAGATATGTGCAGTGCAATTTCGAATCACCGCAAAAGTACGAAAGCAGAACCAAGCAGGCAGATTCTTCAGAAGCTTGAGGCTAGAGCTTGTTTCGTTGTTAATATCCAAAGTACTTTATCTTCAAATAGCAGATCTATATAACATATTCTAAGCCTTTGCTTATTAATGTGATTGTCATATTTCATATACTTCAAGTTAATAATACGTCCATCTTTTTTGCAAATCATGTGAAATAAGCGGCAGTGTCAATCTGAATAGCTTGTGGTGATTAGCGTAAAAGAAGCCCCAGGTTGGGTTTCCTCTATCTGTATAACAGGGGCGGGCAAACTTGTTCAGTGGAAGATTCATTCGCAGAAAACCAAAACACCAGCGAGCCGCAAAATCAGTTTGTATTGTTAATACAAATGCGGTAATTCGGTAAAGAATGCAAGTTTTACATAAAATGACCTATGTCCTACAGTAATTGAAACACAGGGAACGCATTGTTTATCTATATTAGGTTTTTGTTTGATTTGCTAGTCTATGACATCTGGACAATTCGTTAGTGAAAGCTGTGCGAATTAATTCTCCCAAGTGTTTATTTGTTAGGGTTGCACGATGTTTTGATTTTACGAACTTAAGTCCAGATAATAAAAATTCACGGCAATGTGTCGTGCCAAACAGTAAAAATCCATAGAAACGAGTCGTACACTGCTCCTTTAAGTTCTGGGTATTAAGTTTCTGGAACCTGTCGCTAGAACTCAACTGTGCAGTGGCACTGACCGAATTTTTATGGAGCCCGTACTTCTTGCATTTCGGTCAGTTTTATTTCTACAGCAGACGGGCCTGTGACAAACAGTTGGCGAACTAGACAGCCCTTACCGACTACATTAACGTTGAATGGATTTATCAGTATGGTTTTTACTCCTGTAAATCGTCAAATCTGGCTTGGAACTTCTCCGGTAGTCTTACAATGTATTTCTGTATTCCCCAACTTTGCAGCTGGGTGTATGTTTACGGCCATTTTTTTAATTACCGAAAATAATTGAATCAATTCGGTCATAATGTCTGAAAAGGTAGGCTAACGAATACTGCTACGGCGAGTTTTAATGCTATTCCGAGACAAAAGACCGAAATGTCTCAGCGAAGGAATTTTACGGTCTGCAACTGCCTCTTAGTGAAAAGCATTCCTGCTCATTCTGACATGGGGAATGGCAAAATGTTTTTGAAAATATGTCGCTATGAAAAATCTTAATTTTGTTCTGGAAACTTAAGTAATCGCGTAGATTCCCTGGTAACTAACCTTATGAACTCGTGAAAACAAATTGATAAATGAAACAAACAATAATTATGACGTAATAACTCGCTGTGAATTTGAAACATTGCTATTCATCTGGAAGAGCCACACAAAACACAGCCGCAGTTCGCCCACCATTGGTATACAAATTTCTTGGAGATATCTGTATTTCGTTGAATCTAACTCCGTAGAAAAAAACGACCAGTTAACACCTTTAGTTTGTTTCTCTAAAGACGGTCCATCTGTTGGAGGCACTACGTTCCCCAACACCGATAACGACGAAAGTGCAATATTAGAGAACGAAGAGAGACGAACCAGTACAACGACAAGTTCTGATGAAAACATCAGCGTTAAAACTGATAAAAGATATACTCTCTGCCTTGGAGTGAAGCGCAGTGACCAAGCGAGAGAAAAAGACATTGTTACAATCATATGTACATGTTTCGCCATGAAAAATATATCAATTGTGTAGAACTTTGACGTGAAAATGCAATCGCGAATAACCGCTCAGTGCTGTCAATGCTGCAACAGAACCTATGAGTACCTCAACACATTTGTAAAATTTACATTAGTGCATATGTATTTGTTTCATAAAAACCATATATGAAAATAATGCCGCTAATATGATTATATCGTATGTTTTCGAACGAAGTAATAATGTGAAAATTGTACCCGCGTATGTATGTGTTTACAGAAATCATGTATGAAATAACATCATTAGCAGACTTGTATCATGCATTCTTAGAGCATCGCAATCTGTTCCAAGCAATAGAAAACTATGTAACGCCAGTACAAACGTCAAATACGTTATAAAAAGTAATAGACTGGTTAAAAGAACTAACCCAAGTAAATGAATTCGAACCAGAATTAATGAGTGAAATATTTACTTGTTATGAAGGACAAAAGGTCCAAGTAGTCGCCAAAACGAAAAGTCAAAAGCTGTACATAAGCAAGTGGAGATTTACGCGTGAACCGTGCAAAACGAATGCAACCATTTAATTGCATTGTTTATGTGTTACAGATGGCTAATGCAGGGTTGTTTAAAAGAATACGCTTAAAATGAAGAAAACATCTATTTTATTTTCAAAACAGCAAAGATAGAGGACCAAAGTCTACTGTAAAAGCCATTTGAACAGCTAGATGCCGAAGAAGTTATACTAATGATCTACAAATGGTTAAGCGAAAACACGGGAAGTGTGACAAAGATACAGTTGCGAGTGCATAACTTCGACTACAGTATAATGCACTATATAAGATTACGTATGTACAACCGACAAATTTACGTCTTGTACGTACACGATCTGCCTTCAAACCACCAGCAAATAACACATATGTGGAAACCATTCACCACCTTC
>JGI24021J15306_10012196_pt1 | contig 10673 bp, 8 predicted proteins | sample Ectturendosymbi1_FD_15306 | JGI IMG/M metagenome (IMG submission 15306) | reverse complement strand
CTGGCAACCTTTGAACAGCAACATATTGATGTGGCAGTAGCAAAGCGTGCGCGCAGACACCAACAGCGCAACCAACCACATCCAACGACGACGCGGCAGGGATCCGCCTGTACAGTATGCGGCCGTGTTTGCGCTTCAGCCTTTGGACTGAGGAGCCACATGCGCCGACACAAGGAAACGCGTTGAGCAGCATCATCGTCGAACCAACGAACAACTAAGAGAGAGACATATCTCTGACGTGGTAGTTTTAAAATCTTGTACTTTGCATTTCTAATTCGTAAAGAACAGTTTGCATTGGTATCCAATTCCATGCATTAAGAATAACTGCAAAATTATTTATGGGGAACTTTGGGCGAATGCATGTACAGTTGATCTTGCGCCAGACGTTACCTTTATACAAGAACGCGTCTGCGCTTGTGGTTAGCGAAGCGAGAAAGGCAATAGGTTCATGTTAAAATTTTTCTCCAAGTCAGTTGTCCTTCGAACGAAAGTGCCCTTCAACAAGAGTGAAGTAATTGCAACGGAGTTAAATTCGCTTGTCAGCTCGGCTTGATTGAAGTAACTTTGAAGTTGCGCTCTCCCCTCGGATCGCCATTGCAGAGCTTCTTTTACAATTTTTGACTTAATTACGAGTGATAGCGGTATACTGTCTAATGTCCACCACAGTAGCATATTATTCATAATCACGGGCGTAGCTAGGGAACATATGAGCTATGCCCACGCCCCTCCAAATAAAAAGTAAAATTTTTTGATACCATGTATTCAGATTTATTTTTTAGCGACAACTTTGCCACAGGCGTTAGCCTGATTACTGCAATCTTGTCGTGTCACAACGAGCTGATATGAACAAAAATACAATAGGAAAGCACGAATCACACATAAATGACGCATAATGTTACGAGGATGCAGTCAGAATCTATCACAAGATTTAATTTAAGGAACTCAACTACGGCGCAAAATACATCCACCGAAATTTGTGTTGGCACATCAGACAGACCAAATAGGAATAGAAGCAACAACTCAACGTTACTCAAACAATCAAAGTGTTCAGGTAGTTTGTTATCGGTTAAAATATTACAGAACTTGTTACAAAGTACCGTGCGTGCGGTATCATGAAATTTACAGTAAAAGAAACGGTGAAGCTCAGTTACGATATCATCTCAAACGCAGATACGATAAGACTTTTTATTAATGTTAAACCCTTTGAGTTCCTCGTGCGCCACTTTTCTTGCAGAATTTGCGCAGGTTTGAACCATTATAACTCGCCAGGTGATTGAGCTAGAGAGCTTTTCAAACCCTCCGAAGAAGCAGAAAGTCCTCTCTAGTTTTGATTAAAAAATTGGGAAGTTTTGGATTTGAGTTTTTCGTGGGTGACGTCATACTTGGGGTAGGTTTAGTTTGAGGATGACGTCGTTAGGCCCAAGGCCTCAGCCGTAAAGGGAAATTGTTTGTTTCTTTCTTTAAAAATATGCTAGGCAAAAATCTGCATCTTCAAAGCCCCTGATTGGCTTTCTAGCGTCTGTGGTGCGAAAGTTATGGCCTAAAACAACAAATTGATTAATTGATTTGCGGTAACATGCAACGCATTGTTCAAACCTGAAAAGTCCCAATTTGCAAACGCCAAATGATTGAAACGAGATTATGCTGAGCGTTTCAAAACAAATATTTTCATCTTCCGTGAAGTTTGACTCACATCCATCGTATCTCGGCATATGCGTGGATCGCCCTCTGTCGTTCAGGACACACTTACACACACTCAAGAAGAACGTTTCGTCACGCGTGGCACTCATCAAGCGACTGGCCGGTGTCGGTTGGGGAGCTTCCTTCAAAGCTCTAAGAACCTCTTGCTTGGCACTTGCATTTGCTCCGGCAATGTACTGTGCCCCAGTGTGGTGCTGCAGCGCTCACACAAAACACATCGATGTGCCTTTAAACAAGTCGATGCGCGGTATCACTGGCTGCCTACGAAGCACTCCCCCCTCCTCCTTGCCCATTCTATCTGGCATTACCCCATGTGAGACAAGGCGCAATGCTTCATGCTTGAACAAGGCGCAGTGCTCCTAAATCTATCTCCTAAACGTCTCCGCTCCAGGAAACCTCTGCGCTCCTTTGTGGAATTGTTGTCAATTAACGGGGAACCAACCACACCAAGCCCTGCAGCTCTCCAATCCTTCATTCCTGCATTCGGCCCACAACCACCAGGTTGCGACCTCCCTAGAAATGCCTGTGCTCAGCTCAACCGCCTGAGGACTGATGTTGGCCAATTTGCGGCAAACATGAAATTAATGGGTCTGTAGGGCTCAGATTTGTGTGAACATGGCAAGGTGCAGACTGCACAGCACATCTTGCATGATTGCACCAAATTCAAACCTCCGTGCCACATCAAGGAGGTGGATAACCCTGCTATTTTGGAATACCTTACACAATCAAAGTTCTGACCAACATGTATTCCTGTTCATGTATACGAAAGAAGTAGATCTTCCGTCAGATTTAACGACTCAAGCGCCGAACGCTTCTGTCAGAAATCACACCAGTTGTGTAAAAACGCAACGCAATGTCGCTTATCACCGCCCTGTGTGTGTAGTGGCCTTATAGAGGGGTTCCGCATGTGAATGTGGAAGTTGGCGCATAGAGGCCGGTCTTAACCGGGGTTGGAATCTATTGCGCAAGACCAGAGCGCGATCCATGTCCTAGTTTCAACAACAGAATTGGATTTCGTATGTTTCTTCCCAAGCTCAGTTGTATGGTCGACCAACCAGTCGCACCAGCTGAGAAGTCATTTTTGAAATAATGGGACGGAGGCATTTGCGAAAAGATAGATTAGTTTGCTTTGTGTTTGCTTTCTTGCGCTTTGTGCGCAAGATAGATTTGCGCTTTGTGCGCAAGATAGATTTGCGCTTTGTGCGCAAGTTTTGTGCGCATCTATCTTTGTGCGCTTTGTGCGCAAGATAGATTTGTGCTTTATGCGCAAGATAGATTAGTTTGCTTTGTTTGCTATAAAAATAGGAACTGCTATTTTCATACGTCTGTTCGTTGGCGTTCACGGGGCAAGTTCTCGCAAGACTCTTCGAGCTCCGGCATGAAATAAGTCACTTAATATTAAGTAGGAACAACGATCGTCTGTATAAACACCTTGAAGATGATTGTTGGATTGCTAAACTTGCATATATGACCGACATATTTCAACACTTGAATGAAATCAACATTCAAATGCAAGGAAAAAATGAAAATATATTGACATATTCTGACACGTTAAAAGGTTTTAAACAGAAAATAGTACTCTGGAAAACTGAGTTATCACGGGGATAACTGGAAATGTTTATAAGAAGCAATCGAAATAGAACTAATGACAAATAATTTGTGTTGGATTTGGCCCAAGAAAATTTAACTTTGTCACATCAGAAATATGACCATTACTTTTTCGCAATTAATGCGAAACAATATGGTTGGATCCGAAATCATTTTTCGGCTAATGCTGAAATGTTAACGCAAGAATTATCCTTGCCTGTTAGAAAAAATATTCTTGAACTACAAAATGACAGAACTCTGAGAGTAAAAGTCAGCGATGTTCCACTTGATGAGTTTTGGATTTGTATTAAAGAGATATATTAGCGAATTTCGAAAGTGGCGATTGAAATTCTTCTTCCGCTTTGCACTACTGCACATACTTGTGTGAACAACGTTTCTCATCTTTGTTATTGATCAAAAACGATAAACGATCCATTCTTGAAAGAAGTTGATGGAGAACTATGATTTGCTCTTTCAAATATTGAGCCTGACTTACAGCGATTGCGCTCATTAAAAAAAGCGCACATAACTCAAAATAATTCATGAAGTGTATTGTTTGCATTAGTGGTCGAGGTGTGCCGCAAATTTGGAAAGTTGTTGAGTGTGTCGTAAGTGAAAAAAGTTGCGGAGCACTGCTCTAAACCGCTGTAGGGGGATTGCAACAAAACACTACGCCTGAGAGAGCGCAGTGCGTTACTTTAGCACTTTTATCAAAATAGCATCGAGAATAAACATTCTTGCAGACTTTCTAAGCAACTGTCACTTCATCAACTGTCACTTCATCAACTGCTCGGAAACAGAAAGGACTCCAGTGCGGTCCCGGAAACCAACAATATTGTGCAAGTATTGTATAAAGTCTTCACTCCCACACGGAACGCAGTAGACTTAAGCACACATGGTAGCTACACGGAACACACAAATACCTGAAACAACACGAAAGTAGATATGTGGCGGTAGTACAAAAACATATGCTTGGTGGCGCTAACCCCATTACTTTGATGAAACACAAGCATAGATATGCGATACTGGTAAAGGTCACACGCATAAATGGCGCCATCACGGTTGTAATAATATAGTGCGGCGATGACTTCCATGTAGACCGATTTATAAAATTCATGGGTGAGTGGGAGGCTGCGAAGGACCAGCCCAGGGGTCGTTTAGGCTGAACACCTTCCTAGGGCGAAGCTAAGCTACTTACAAAGGAAATAGTTTATAGCAGTAAGCAAAAGTTTGTTGCTCTTAGTGTCAGGTATATGTGCAATGCTGTGATATGGTTTATGGAAGAAACATGCGTTGCAGACACGGTCAAACCGCCAGAATAAATTTGTTTAACATTACCACATAAACAGTTTGCTGTTTTCTCGTGCTTTGGAAATATTCGTGAAAGCTTAAACAGGAAATGTTTCGACAGTCTTGGACCAGTGCAGCGCAGCACTGACATGAAGCTGCTGCTCCCCAGGCATTCATTTCATGTTTGTTTGTGAGTAATTCCATTTTGTACAACACATTGACACCGCAGTGGAACAAGGATGTTCATGATGCTTTTCAACCAGCATATTAGGCCTACAAGGCTTGGCGTATAAGCAAAGCCGAATTTTCTCTTCATTTGAAATGCGCAGACGAGCGAAACTAAACTGTAAACGAGTTAAATAACCAAAATGATGTTTTTGATAGCAATGTTTTAATACAATTCTTCACCTGGATTTCTTTTTTATATGAACAACAAGTTTCTTTTGAAGAAAGACATCAAAGCAGACATATGTCAGTAAAAACGAACTGAATGGCAAAGAAAAGTATTGATTTGATTCAAGAATTTCTTATTTATTTGCGAAGCATTTACGTGCAGATTGTTTTGATCAATATGCACTAAACTCTGTTTTACTTATTTCAATGATATCAAGACGCAAACGCAAATCGCCTAGAATGAAATTGAAACTAAAACAAGCATTTCAGATGTATCACATGTGGAAAAACAAAAGTGCTTTATGCATTTTCAATGATACCTATTTAATGAAAATTTCCTACTTCCAATCTTTTTAATTCGGTGAGAAAAATATCTTTGCAGGTTACCAGATCAGCAAGTGAATAAGTCATACTAAATTAGCATTTACAAAAGCAATGATCGAAAACGTGAGACAGAACTACAAGTATTTAGATAATTTCTGGTAGTAAATAACAGTTCCTAATCCACGTTAAAATTGAATTTACTCGAAATTCGAGTAAGACGGGGGCAAAATAGTTTTTTTTAATCTTAAATCGATTTGCAGTTATTGAAGTTATAAAACTTCGGTTTCAATTCATTGTGATATGAGCATTGTCTCCAATGTTGACTTTGCTTGCGTTGCCCATACTCTCAATTCGGAACTTCATGCAATCTGAAAGAAAAACCTTTCGTAACTGGAATTTTATCATAAACGACATATTGCAGATGCTCCTTCCATTGCTGATGCCATTCCTGATGAAGGCCACCAAAATTCTTAATTGCACTCTCGCATGATTGATTGATTGAATGATTGATTGATTGATTGATTGGTTTGTTGTTTCATATGACTCAGCTAATAAACAGAAACAATACAGAGCCATCGCGCAATAAGGAAATCGATTGTTTGTGAACATTACCGCAGAATAAATGAAAACATAACAGGAAAAATACCTGATCAACCTAAGCAATAAATGTCACTGTGTCACATAGGATTGGTGAAGGACCATGGAGGTCAATTCGTCGAACAACCCCGCTAATCACTTTTTGAAAAGTGTTTAAAAACAATAGTTGGAAATCAAAAAAGCACAATTAGAAACACAAACAAACAAACACAGAACACGGTGAGGTAAATTTACAGATGAAGGGGGTATGTCTATGTACACAAAGGAGTGGATCAAATTCAATTGAGGAAATTTGGTGTGGTCAAAAATGTTTAAACAAAATATAAAAATTTAAAAAATAAAAAGTTAGTGGACGAGGTACAAAACAAAAACAAAAAGCTATGGAGTGTAATTTTATGCCGACAAAATGGGATGTGTACAAGGAGCGAGCAACAAAAAAGTAAAGATAAAGAGAAAACAGACAAAACTGCATTATTTAAATTACTGATGCTCTCAGCATTTACATCGTGATAATAGAAATGTTGTTAAAACACATAATTATGTATTGTTTTCATGTAAGAGGTGTTCTAACTTTTCATCTGAAGGCAAAAGTGGCAGAAGACTTAACACAGTTTGGTATTGAAGACCACACTTTTAGGCCAACAAATGTAAGGGAACATTTTCCTGAAGAAGAGTTAACTTTAGGTAAAAACAAATTGTTAGAAATGGATAGTCTTGTAGCATAAGAATGAATTGAGCTGATTGGAATAAAACAGTCATCAAAATGATTTGGAAGCAGCTTGTTGCAATAAGAGTGCATGAATTTGACATCATAAAAGGTACAACGTTGGGGAAAACATAAGTCTCTTGTGTGTTGGAAAGATTCTTTCAGAGATGCCGGGTAAGTTGGTCTTACTAGTTTTGTAGCTTTATTTCGGAGTCCCTTAATTCCCGCGTGGGCCATTTTTTGACGCGCCTAGCTTTGATCAACCATAACGTCTGAACGGATTGAGCTAGAGAGTCATTGAAAGCATCATCGGATCCGTGACACAACACCGTATCTTCTGAGGTTGGTCACGCGCACCTCTGACGTCATTGTGACGTCCTTTCAAGGGATAAAACGTTTTTCGCGTAGGCTAGGAAAACCAGTTACGTCTGTTGAAACAGCCATACAGATCAAACCAAACACGTTGAAAAAACTTTCTACATAAAAATGTCGGTAAAGACCTTGCCTTTGCAATGGTGGTCAAAAAAGTGGAAACTTTTTTTGGTGGATGGTCCAAGAGGGCAAAAAACACGGATTTCGGGAAGTTTTTGAGGTTTAAGCCACTTTTCTGCCAACAACCACCCACCAACCCCACCAAAGTTACCGAAAAGGTGTATTTGGGTGTTTTACAACATCCCACCAAAATTGAAGCCGAAATATTGACAGGTAAATTTTATTCGTGAAGAAAATCAAAATATCCATTAGGTATCCGAGCAGATTTCTTGGTCTATTTTTGGCCATAACTCCCCTGCCCCTAGGCCAGCAGGCTAATCAAGGCCTCTAAAGCTTCAGAATAGCTCCTAGAACATCTTAAGCCACTAACCCCTGTACTTTCGTCTCTGAACCTTGAAACGTGATCTGGAAGTGAATCTACCCGACATACACTTCTTTCCCTCAAATTCCCCTCTTCCCCCCGTTACAGCCCGATCCGATTTTTTGATAATATCTTGTTTTGGGTATTCCTGCAATTGGCGAATCGTAAAAACCGGATCGGAAAGGCTAAACGGGATGCGTGGAACAAGTTTTGGGATTTTCACTGAAAATTGCCAAAAAATCAGTACGGCAAATGCACAAATATGGAAATTTCAAATACAAAGGTACAGCATATTTTTCTCAACTTCATTGGATTCCTTGCTGTTATAGCAGCGCGCATAGCACAGCTGCTAAATGTGAAGCGCGGAACGTGAAAGAGCGCTAGACGTGCCAGTTGAGAGATATAAAAATCCACGTTGGTGAAAAGCCATCAGGAGCCTCCTTTGGCCAATTGCTGCCGCGCGAAGCGAAGCACCTCAACACTGTCTCCCGCATCTAGGGGAGTTTTCACTGGCTCTGTATCCCGATCCGTTCAGGGTTTATGGCTGATCAAAGCTAGACGGGTCAACAAAGAGGCCCGCGCGGGACTTGAAAGGAAACAATCATCATAGTGGTTGAAAAAATCATCAAAAATCATAGTAGTGGTTCGAAGAAGACTTTCCTGACTCTACACAGTCTTGACAGAGTTTATTGAGACGACTTTTCCGAAATGGAAAAATTTCAATAATGCGAAATAATCTGTAAATTTAAACGCTTTTAGTCCCACTCGACTCGTGGCCGGAAAAACTAATTTCATCACTAGATTGCATAAAATTCAGTCGTTTTGCCAGAGTAGATTATATGATTGGTGAACCCAGTGCAACAAAGGTGTGACAACTGCTATTAGTCTTTGGCTGATAAACTGCTTTAATTTTTCTGAACGACGCAACTGCTTCAAAGCCAAAACCCCAGTGCTATGAAATGTTTACTCTGCGTGAAACACCATTTCCAAAATCAGAAAAGTTCACCACGCTGATAAACAATGGGCCTATCTTTTTGCTCAGTCTAGCAAGTAAATGTTAGCAAGAGTCAGTCTAGCAAGAGTCAATAAAAATACCGAGGTGTATAATGTTATCTACATGGTTAATATGTTGCTTGCCAAGGATATCTGAAATGAAGGCAATTTAGTCTTTTCAGAGAAAAGCATTTCACTGCTTTCTTGGAGATTAAGTGACAACTTCTTAATTTGACGCCAACTTTTAATTTTCGTTTATACATTCGCCAAATTTTCCAAATCGTTCAAGCATTTATGAGATGGATGCGGAGTTGCGTTATCAGCGATGAGGTATGATTTGAAGTTTGAAGCGGATGACAGCAAGCCAATGATATGTATTATAAACAAAACTGGGCTTAGAATGAATCTTTTGGTGAATTCCATACTGAAACTAGTTTTGGAAAATTCACTGTGACTGATACATACCTAATATTTTCTACTGTATTTGATACGTAGCTTGCAAAGAAGGTATTAGCGTCACCCTGTATGCCAATGTGATGAAGCTCAACAATCAAGATTTGATGATTAACAGTATCAAAGCTTTTTCAAATCAAACAAATTGCACAAGTGCGGAGATTAATAATTATTATTCGCTTTATGAGTAAAAAGATGACCGTATAATCACACAAGTGATGATGACGTTGTGTGCACAATACCAAATCCATGCTGTTCTTCGCAAAGCAGCTACTGTTCGCTAAGCAATTTTAGTAAATTAGAAAACGAAACATGTCTATAATTTGAAAGACTCGTTTCATCACCAGATTTTTATATAGGATTGACTTTGGCCTATTTCGGAGTATTTATGAAAAGTCCGATCAAAGTGCACTTAATATTTGTGTCGATGCAGCACGAGAAAAACTTTCATAACCAAATCAGTGATGAATGAACGGATAGATGTAACGAAGGACTGCCAAAGCTTCACTTTAGCTGAATACCATGACTTCCCACCTGAACTGAAAGGCACGGCATTGTTGGATCCAGATATCACGCCAACTCCCTGATGCTGATGTCCTATGTTTGCGATTCCATGCCCGCTTTGACCTTTTGAACCCTTTCATGAAAGAGTAAACAGGACGAAAAATAAGAATCTAAATATGTGTTGTGTAGGGCATGTGCGAATGGGAGAAACTAAGTAAAAATAGGCTGCTCATAAGTAACGACGCAGTTTTGCAGTTTTACATAGCCGTTGTGTTATTTAATTTGTGAACACTAAACGTGGAAAATTTCTCATTTCTTCAATTGGGATTTGAAACTTGGAATTGAAACTGTTTGGTTGAAGGAAAACTGTTGCTGTTTTCACATCCTTGCAGTGCATAAAATGTAGCATGGATTACATTTATTTGCCATTGATTCGTTTCTTCACTACATTTATTTTGCAAAATCGTTTGTCAGCATCATGTGATTTTTTGCGCAAAATGCGAGCAACGAGAATAATCGCTGCGTATAAAAAGTGGCGCCAACGGCTTTCATTTGCTTTTTGTATATATTATTAGGTAATCATCAAAAAACTTTTAAAGAACAAACAGCAAACAATTGAAAATTTATATAACAGTTTTACATATGCAAAAAGTCTGTGAGCCTTGGCGATAACTGAAATGTGTCTGGTGATCTTGCAATATCGATTTCAGGTTTGATTTGTCTTAGATCTTGGATCGTCAAACTCTTTTCCAACACTTTGGGTGCCAGGCGTTTTTTTCGCCAAGGTTACGTTGGGTGCCTGCCAGTTTTAGGCGGTGAAATCGGCGTTTTTTATTTTTTATATGACCTAACTATGTATTTAATGCCAAGAAGTGTAATGATGTATAAATAATATATTTAATTGCCGACATATTTGACGGTTTGGGCGAATTTGTGATGCACCAATTGGCTGTTTGGCGTATATCCCTCCCTTCCATAATCATAGTTGCTTAGAGTTGCTCATGCATTTTTGAAAAGGGAAAAAAGAATGCAATTATTGCTTTATTGTCAAGAAAAAATTTCCGTGGGTTTGGTGTCCACATAGGATATTTTCTCCATTTTGGCACTTATAATGCCATTAACGACCGTGAAAGCCACTCAGTGACTCGCGCGGTCTAGGCCATATCTTACCAGCCGATAGCGGTAGAGAGTTAATCGAAGCATCAAAAAATGACGAAAGTGTTGAACTTTCGATTTTAAAAAATTGGTTACTTTCAGAGTTGTATTTTGGGG
>JGI24021J15306_10012191_pt1 | contig 10675 bp, 6 predicted proteins | sample Ectturendosymbi1_FD_15306 | JGI IMG/M metagenome (IMG submission 15306) | reverse complement strand
CATTTCTTTGTGACTTCATTTTGGCTTGTTTGTGTACATATTTTCTCTTTCGTCATGATATTTCTTTTGTGATGTAATCACCCCATCATGTTCCCATTACCGTGAAAACCAAACCATTGCTCTCATTCGGTCACTGTCTGTCTGTCTCCAATGTTGTTACATCTCATTTAAAATAAACTGACTTTGTTTTCTGGTCACTTGAAAAAAAAAATTATGTAATGCGCTGCTGTGTGGCTAACCATTTTTTGTGCTCTTGTGTCTATGATTTCGTCTGTATGGATCACACTCTGATCTACCTCTGTGTTTAAAATGTTCCTTGAAATTCGCATGCAAGTTCATTCCGTGGTATTTGCAATAAGTTGACAAATTAACAAGCAAAAGTATGCGAAAACAATTAATCTCCTTTGCGTAGGTAATAAAGTTTTTGTAAAATATCAAGCTCAAGGAGGGGGTAACCCCAACCCCCCCTTGCGTACGTCCTTGAGAAGGCATACCAGGAAATGCCAGAGACGCTCAACCCTGCAGTGCACGTCTTGTAATTGGCAAAATACAAGCTGTGTTGGCAGAAGCTCAAAAACGATTTTGAACAAACTGTCCGTTGATCGAGATCAGGGGTCACCAACATGGTGCCCGCGGGCACCAGGTCGCCCACGAGGATCATGTTGGTCGCCGGCGGGCCTGTTATGAGCATCGTCACATAGATTAACATCATTAATAATAACATAACCAAAGGTAAATTGAGCAAAATTTTATTTCAGAAGTGAATATCAGACCAGCAGCTCTTCGCGTTAATTGGTACCAAAGAAGTAGCTCCCAGTTTTACAAAGGTTGGTGACTCCTGATCTTGATCAACGGACAGATCGTTCAAAATTGTTTTTGAGCTTGCACAGCCGAGCAAACAGGCGAAGTCGATTGCCTAGACGTGAATCATTGCATAACTATTGAAGATGACAAGACTTCTTAAAACCCACAGCGGAGAGAAGGCAGTTCATTAAAGGGAAACCACACCACCAAAAGACGACATTCAAGTCAATCTTATTTGGAGAAGCAATAAGTTGAGGCATCTCAACCAACCTAAGCCGCTTAGAGAAAAAGCGGTCCGCTCAAACTTTCCTTTAGACATGACAAATGACATGACAGCAATATCATCATATTGGGAAGAAAGACTTCGCCGTCAAAAGTTTGACAAGCAAGACTGCTCTGGGACTGAGTTGACTAAAGGTGACAGCTGATTTCAAAAATTTAAACCAAATTTCTTTCTCAAGAAATCAGTCTCTGAACATAAAAAACTCCAGGACGTCAGACGTTGATACTCTTTCGAAACTAGGCCGGTTCAGCGGACCATGCCCCAGATGCGACCAAAACGCACCCAGTTTTTTCTCAAGAACAACTTAAGCACAGACATCACAGATTGTGGGGTCAAAATTTTGAAAGCAGCTTTAGTAAGTTCTAAGGAAATTACAGTAAATGGCACGCCTTCGCCACTACTCAATGAACATATCTTGAACTCTGTAATTAAAGAACGTACGTGTTTGGAACGGGCATTTTCAACTATTTTTGAACATGTAATTTAACATTGTATGGCCAGAATCAGTTCAGTCAACACGTAGCTAAGACTTCAATATTTTGAAAGCACTCCTTGCAACAACTGCCACAAAGCAGCATGAGCAGCAGAAAGAACAACATTAGGAAAGTTGTCTGACGATTTTGAACATTTTACAGTTGTTGCTCAAGAAGCGGAGGATATTCACGAGGGTTTAAAACATGCGGGGAAATGACACACACATCAAGAGCTCGTGGCTTTGGTGTAAACGCGAAGGAGCAAGTTGCTGTGTCTTTCGAGTGGGAGGAGCGAAAATAACCTGAATCAGTTCTCGTAGATCTGATAGTGATCCTGCAGTGACGTCACATCTGGAAAGAGGAACTTACCACTTGAGCTGAAACTGTCCACAGGAATAAAACCCACAGAATTTTTCCAAGGCGAAAATACCCGGGTAGTCGATATTTAAATGTGCGATAAGCACCGGGGTTTTTCTGAGGCAGTGTTTTGCACCAAAACACAGACGGAAGTATTGAAGGCAGCGATCTCTTGACGACGAAAGCGGGGACCAATTTTACAAACAACTCGAAGCAGTGCGATCGTGGCTTTGAGTTTTGAGAGTTTGCAATAGTTTAAAGATAAGCTCAACCTGTTTTACTTTGGTTGTGTTCCGGATCACCGGGGCTGCGTCAGGCACAAGATGCACGCCTCGCAAACGAATGAATCTGGTGTGTTTGTTTGGAGACCCTTATGTTGGAATTAGCCAAGGATTTTAACTTGTGGTTCTCAGTCGTGTTTGCTTCATACTATCAGTGCGTTTTCAATCCGGTAAAAGCAAGGAGGCATCCGCTGCCGCGAATACACAATCACGGTAAGAAGCACCAGCTACAAGCGCAGGTGTGCACAAAGTTTCAATTCAACTTTTTATTTACAAAAACCCAAAATCTATGGATCTCATATGATATGTTTTTGAAATCATCAAAAACCACCTGTAAGCATGATGAATAAGGGAAACATTCTTAAGCAAAGATATGCAGAGAAAAATGAATTGATTTGGCATATAACCGCATTCTGCAACGCTTTACATGAAATATGGGAGAAATGCAATCCAGATTTCAAAATTTCCTGCATAAAAGTCCCTGCTTACGCGAGAAACATATTTTTCGCCATCAAAATTACTCTCCTTTTACTTCAAGTTGTACTCCATTTTTCATTACTGTCGTTAATTTCGCAGCAATTAACATCTTAACGTTTCCACCACAACACTGCGGTTTAATATCAACATCAGTAACTCGCATTATCCGCGAAGTAATCAACCTGGGACGATCAATGTTCTGTTCAGAAAGACGCGTTGTGAAATCGCGAAGTTCAAAAAGTGAATCTGTGAATATTCTGAAACGTGATGGATCTCGAACGAAATTGTAGCTTTGCCAAATCAGCATGATAGGATTTAATACAATTGCCATATTCTTCAGCTGCTCCAACCGAAAAATATGATTTGTCTCGAAGAAAATCTTACAAAATTGTATTATAATCACAAGTTTAGCCGACATTTGTTGGTCAAAGATGTGTCTTTCCTTCTTCCTCCGTTATTAGTGTGAAGAATTAACTCAGTAGATTAAAATCGTCACACATTCATTTTCAACTTCTGTTTGAAAATACAAAACCCCATTCGTGCATAGGTGCTTTATTGTTCATGACTGCAAAGGGAACAATTATTGTGGTCTATACTGCGGCCTCTTTCAAGGCGAGAGAAACGTCCAGCGCAATCCAGCAGCAAATCAACACAGGACAGGGGCCGATTGAAAGCAATTGCTTCATAGATTAGATTTATCGCTGTGGCTGGTCCATACTATTATTTTGGACAAAACGTGTGTTGCTACCAACACTGCTATAGACGCGACAGAAAAAAATTAAAGACAAGGCACATGTTGTACAAGAACGATGCACTTACGTTTTGATTGAATTCCTGGGATCAAAACAGCAGCAGCAACAAAAAGTGCAAAACAAACTTTCATTGTGCAATATTTTTGCTACAAATATTGCTTCTAATGAATTGCAAGCTATTTTGCCTCTGAAACGGTAAGCTTCAATTTTTAACTGATAAAATGAAAAAGTGCTCATTTTGTTAAAAACTCTTTTATTCTGTCTATATCAAGGGGTTCATCATCAATGCAACAAATTTAAGAAATGAAGTATTAAGATAATAAGCTATATCTTACGTTAGCAAGAGCATGAATAATTTACCTAGTAGTTGAATACATTTTAATTAAATTGACGTAGAATAAGTTTTTAGAATAACTGCTGCAAGGACAACACTTTTTGGGACCTCAAGTGCCAAGTTACTCTCATTGCAATAAAAACAGAGTGGCAAACAATTCTATGACATCTGATTTTTAAGAAAATTGCGGCCATTTACAGTTCTCTTTCGAAGCCAGACATTTTTCAGCTCTAACGAGCAATGAAACATTAATCTGAGAGTTAGTTTCGAAAACAAATGGTAGAAATACACTTAGTTTTCCTACTGAAGCCTTTACACACCAGTCTTTACTCAAACAGCACTTTATAAAAACCTTTACACCACTGGCTCAGACTAAGTATACGCTCTGTTTTAAGATATAACTGGTGGTTAGCTCTCGCGCCCATCATGCCGCAGAGCTGTGTGCGAACCGCACTCAATATAAACGCCATTTTTTCTCCTCTGAAATTGTCAGACGTTGGTCGTTGTCAGAACAATTGTACAGAAGTTGGGCGCCTGACAAGCGTGTCAATGCACGAAACCACGATTGCACATAAAACAGTATCACTCGTTCTAACAAATATGTGGACGAGAAGTTTATGCCAAAATTTAAAGTTCATGAAGGCAGCGATTATTAACTTGCCGTATATAAGTTGAGTGCCATCAAGTGCTTTCCTCCACTAAACCTAGCAATTAATCCAGTGAAGTTTGGCGATTAAGTATTGGTTTTAAGTAATATTTATCATAATTTGTTCTGCTGTTGATATAAAAAGTAACTGGGAGGCAACCGCTTATATCTGAAAGCACGAACTAGAGAAAAACGATAAGCGTTGATTGGCATCTCACTGACGCAACGCACGTTAGCCCCATAGTGGTAAGATTTTCAAAGGTTTTTCGCCAATCAACTGTAAAACGTGAAAGAAAAACATAACTTGGAGCTTATTTTTGAATATCTAAGTGATCTTTACACTATCAGTACATGCAAGAAATTGTAGTGAAGTCCAACCTTTAACCATGTTTTCAATGTGAACAATGATGACATTAGCTATTGAGATCTACAAGTTACCCTGTTTCCATTCCAGCTGTTGTTAACTATCCAAACTAACCCTCCTCCAAACCCCGCTCCCTGACGCAGCAGAACTTAATCTTTATTGAACAGTTTTATCTGAATTTTCCCACGTTTGTTTTGACACTTCTCAGGTGCAAGATGCATGACCTGGGGAAGAATTGTTGTTTCAAGCAAGTACTTGAATTTTTTGCTGTCACTCATCGATTTAAGAATTAACATATTTTCAGTTGAGTTTTGTGGAGGCTGCAAAACATTTTACACTTCGGCAAAACAACCCATCGCACACCTTGCTACACATGGAGTTGAACATGAACGCCAGTCATCCGCACAAATATTTAAATTAAAAAAGAAAGCTAGTAGCAGTTTGATGCTTCTGGACCTTCTGGACTTCAGTGTTTAGAAATAACAAAAACTTTTGTTTCAATCCAATCATTTTTGCAAAGCATGTAGAATGCACAGTAAAATAAATTCTGCAAACTATTAAATAATTTAGTTTTTATCAAAATAATCATAGCGGACACGCTATAGCAGCAGGGTCGCCATATTGGATTAGTTTGCCCGATGTGCTTTCACTGTTTGAAGGTCATGGCATCTTTTCCAATATTTTTTTATTTTACCCAATTAATAGCTGAATCAAAATTTGTCGTCGCAGATCCGTTTAACCATACCTTTAAATATTGCTGAAACCACGCCTGTGGATTTTTTACGGCATCTATAGAAGCGTGAGGTTGTATGCATATTTTCTAGACAGGACAGAAACAAATAGGCCAAAACTTTTTGACCGAAATCAATCTGAGAACAATATTTCCTTCCTCACATGTCGCTCTGTTATACTTCGACGTGACGTTAACTATAACGTTGCATCAACTCAGTGCTTACTATTTATTCGTATTGTTTACTCACAATACTTGTGTATACACTTGTCCGGATAGTTCAATTGTTTTTGATTTTATTTGTCGACGCAGTTAATTTTTCACTGAAGTAAAACCTAACAATATGGACGTGTTCTATTTGTCTCAACGTCCAGTTTTACTGATATTTATCGGTGACTCCCCCTTGGCCTGCTTAATGTTCTCAAATGTGCCAAACACTTAGCTGTCTGTTATCATGTTTCATTTGAAATAAGCGGTTTTTGCTGCTGATGCTTTTGTTGCCTTTCCGTGTCTTTTGTTTACGTGTTGTGTTATTTATTTGACTCCTTGCGGGGTTTCATCCAATGACCTTGCGCCCCTCGCCCCATAACAATAAACTACTAAACCTACTTTCATCGCCGTAAACACGGCACCATCGAAAAGTCTGAGTCGATCAGTGAAAGACGCCGACGCCTGCCTTCATTTTGCGCCAATTTCAACGGCAGCGTTTGATCCAAACAAATCTCAGGCTAAACATTATTCGGCAACAAGTGCAGATAAGTTTTTCATTTCAAGCACTGCTGAAATTTCACGTTAATTCAAATGAACAAGATTTTCAAAGCGAAGTGCAGGAAGTGTTTTTGCAAACGATTCCCTCGACGTTGGTGGGAAAACCCTCAACTTTAGGTTCTGGAAATTTGTCTGAGTTTGATATTATCTTGGACATGAATCGGGAAAAAGGTTCAATTGTCAAACTTGTAGCCGGTCTAGTCCATTCGTTTGGACTTACAAAAATATATTATAAGAAAAGTGACAAACATGAAACTGACAAAATGAAAGAAAAGATTGAAGGGCAACATATTTAAAATCTCACCAAAATAGTTTTTTAACACGCATTGACGCTCCTCAGATTTAAAAATGCGTTTTCCTTTTGCTTTAGATTCATTCACTTGTCCTGAACAAGAACTCGCAACTTGACATTCAGACGCTAACATTTGACAATGCAACTGAAAAACGATGAATGCACATTGGACAAAACTAAAGATATTGACCAGAAGCATCGCAGGACGCACTGGATTTTATTTAAATTGTAATCTTTTAAAGTTCGATAAAGATCGACTCCAACTACTTAGTTTTTATTTCATGGTATGTGAAGCAAAGAACGCCATCGCGAAACAAAAACAGAACAAATCCTACTTTCACAAATACTTGATCTCGGGTCGCCCTCGAGCGAAGGCAGGAAATGTCAAGTAACGAAATTTTAATTCATCACAAATACATTTTACAACATTTAGAAATTTTCAACGATTTTTAACAAAATTTCAGCGCTTTTACGTTAAACAACCTGGTGACTGTCTCTAGTTAATATACGCAAACTGTTACTGCTGACTCACTAACTTGACAATATCCTGTAAATAAACAGTTGCTTTTCAAGCCTTTTCAGTCGAGGCTAATCGGGGCTACCTTTCTTCATTCAATCACTTTACAAATGCATGACGACGTGTTCCTCAAAAACTTCACCATTTTCACTTTTCAGCCAAAACACTTCGCGAAATTTCGCGGCTTTAAAATAAAGCATGTTTGTAGTTTTGTGACGTCGTTTGAAGAAAAATGTTGCCCTGTTTGTAATCTGGACTTGATTAATCCAGTATTTTGTTGTTTCGTTCTTGTTTTCGAATGGAGCGAAACTGTTAAAGAAAACGTTTTGCTCCATTTTTAACAAATTCTTTTAAGTAGTTGGTGAATTTGTCTGCACGACGTGATAGGCGCTTCAAAAATTGCCAGTACTTGACGGATGTTTACATCTCTCCTTCACCACATCAAGCGCCATGACAAGTAAAGAAACATCGAAAAGCTGAGAGATGCGACAACAGAGCAGCACATGAAAGACGCTGACACTTGTGGAATTCAACAGCTTTTTAATCTCTTTGGTGACGAAGATTGTCATTCTTCCATCCTTCCGCAACCACGAGTGAGTGTTACAGAACAAATCTCGTTGCATGATTTCAAAAAGCGAATGTGACGTTTCACGAAAACTATATGACGTTAATCAGAGAAGAGTAGCAAACACTGCAGGAAGCTAATTTGAGCAAAACTGACCATTGCATTGATTGAAACTTCCACATTGCTGCAATGTGGCATTTAGCGTTGAAACTTTTCTATCAGTACTCAAATAAAAAATAGAGATTTGCATATAGTTGATCGATAAGCTCTAAACACCGTATTTTATGCTAAATCCTACAAAATCTATTGGCATTAACTCATTTCGGATCAAATGTTTGGTGCCTCTTCTTTGATTTATCGGACAATTCGATAAATGTTTCAAGTTTTGGTGAACGCAGCAACACATTTATCAGCAAATTAAAGTAGCAAAGTGCTGTTCTACCTATGACGTAATAATGCTATCTGCGATCAACGCTATCTCCGCATTACAGCGAAAAGCAAAGCGCCTCATGACTACTCGCTGCTTAAATTCGAGTGCGCGTTTTTCTTATGCTGTAGTTCCTCGTACGTAGGTACGCGTCAGATAAATATGGGATTAGAGTGTCTGCTACAGAAGCTTCTGTGTGATCGGAAATCTTTAAAAAAATCTAGCGCTTGAGACTCCGTTCCAATATCGTCTTCCCCATCTATGCCCCACATATGAAGTAACACAAGAAAATTTTCCTGGTTTTGTTATCAATGCGAGTCTCACCGAAAAAATGAATTTTTAAATCTTGCCATAAAAAGAAATTTACAGCAAATTTTAGGATATCGTGAGCAGTGCTTTTCAATAATCACTTGACGCACAAACATTTGTTTCCTTGGATAACAGGCGCGCGGGAAGCATTGAATCTTCTTGCCTTTGATTTGCGTCGGCGTTGCACAGAAGCATGGACACGGCGAACCTTGGGGGATGCTTCACCACACTTCCCTTTAAGCCTTTTTTATCACTCTGGAGTTCTCCAGCTGATGCATGAAGCATGGGAAACGATTTTGCAAAAATCAAACTGTTGCGTTTGCGCGAAGCTGTTTCAGATCACAGAGTTCAGCAAAAAGCGAAACTTTAGTTGTCTTTGTCCTCACACGCACCACGTGAAAATGCGATGCAGTCTCCGATCATGTTACGTAAAATTAACGAACCATTTAATCAACACTGAACACTGAGAAGGCATGAATAGGCAAAGTTCAAGACTTTGGAATTTGTATTCCAAACGTGCATGGGTGACCACGCCAGCAATACGTCACTGAAGGATGGTGACGTCATCGTTGGCGTCGTTCAAGAACTGCACAGTCTGTGATCAGCCCAGTGGAGTGAGCTGTTATGTTTATCCCAACACGAGCAGTTCGGTGTAAAAATACACCCCCCAAAACTGCGATGGCCATTGACATACAAACAATGCTAAGCAGACGTTTCTTCTGACCGGCTACAACTCACTCGTAAAGACTTCAAAAGCACCTTCTGATTATTATTTGACTGAAAACTCGCGGCAAGCACAGGCGTTTCAGCAATAAGTCCCCACAAAGGCCACGCAGTGGATTAAATCGTAAAGTGTTTTACCAGGAAATTGATTTCACGTCATTTACGCAAATGTGTGTTTGAAACTCTAAACAAAGGGTTATCATCCTGCGTCCGATTAATAAAGAAACACAGGACCCGTGGTCCGCAACTTCTCCAATGCGACAACTGCTGCACAGGCACAGAGCAGAAATAAAACCAACTTTTAACAACACAACGTGCACCTGTTTCTTGTTAGAAACCATGGATATTAGAGGCTCAATACTGCACATGATAATGTACAGATGATCAAGGCATCTTCCACAGAAGCCTGATTCTAGATTTCGTTTCCATAGCAACAAGAGCCACTTCTCTGCCTCAAAATACCTTCAGTAACTGCATATTAGAATCCTGCGCGGGTTGAAATTTTTTGTCCGCTCCCATCCCGCAAAATTTCAGCCCGCTCCGCACCCGCACGGATTAAATTTTTTTTCCGTTCCCGCACCCACAAACTTCCCTTGCGCCCGCCCAGCACTGTTTCAGTCTCAAACCTGCAACTGTCACTGAGTACCACTGAAAACTCATACAATGTGTTTCATCGCTAGTGGCAATTTATTCAGTGGTTCATTTCAAAGCCAACAGAAGGTATTAAAAACACTGTAAAGTAGAAATGTGAAACGTAATCAAACTTCAGAGCTGCTTTCACAGAGCACCGTTTGAAGAGTATGTCGTTCACTGAGAACCTCTTTGTATTTGCTTCTCTGCCATTCACGACTTGTCCATCCATACTAAACACTCGTTCATTAGCAGCGCTAGTTGTCATCACGCAGAACGTATTTATTGCGAGATCACTGAGAGCTGGAAACTCCAGCCTGTGGTCTCGCCACCGTGGAGAATGTGTGTCTATACATCCGCTGTGTCCGACACGCGGCCGAGTCGAAGTGCCTGTTTATCATGTACCACGCACTGGTGGATTTCCACGTGTCCACTGATACCTCGGTTTAAAACTAGTTTTTAGTTTTCTGATTCTCACTCAAGTAATCCTCTGCACTAATCTGATTTCTAAATATACCCTTGTTCTTTCATTAACACTAAATTTGCCGATGGCATCACAGTTTGGATCACAGATTAAAAGTATCATGCAGTCGTTACCATTACAGTTAGTATTGAAATGCTCTCAGTAGCTTAAGTAAATTTTGGTTTGCTGAAATATGAAGTAACTCACTCAATGTGCGGCCCTCACGAAGATAGTGACATAATGCTTAGCCCGGTAATGAATTTTGGTTGGCATATCTTCCCTACACATTTGTATTACAAGCTCTCTTCAGCATTCACTTTTATCTCATGTCACTTTGCATTGAGTCAACATTCAGTAACTCGCACATACAATTTCTTGTCCCGCGCCCGCCCCCCACGAAGTTCAACCAGCGCCCGCCCCCCACGCATAACTCTGCAGATCGCCGCACCCCCCCCCACAAATGCGCGGGTACCGTATTTT
>JGI24021J15306_10012190_pt1 | contig 10675 bp, 9 predicted proteins | sample Ectturendosymbi1_FD_15306 | JGI IMG/M metagenome (IMG submission 15306) | reverse complement strand
TTTACATAAGATTTCAGGCCCTATTCGGATTAAACTAAAAAGTTAGTTTCAGGTCAAATTGTTTATTTTTAGGGCAAATTGTTATTTTCAGGGCAAATTTTTTCCGCCCCATCAGTAAAATGCCTTCCCGTACGCCTATGTTCAGTGGCATATGTTGGTCATTTGTATTTGGTGTGCGCTGCTTGTGACGTCACCATTTGACCACGTATTCATGCTTCCAAACCGACGTTTTGGCGAAGTTTGTTGATATAATATGCATATTATTCTGCACGCACTCCCCTTATTTTATGTGTCATTGCACTAAATAACCTATCAGCGCTCCAAGTTGCATATCGGAGGAAAATAAACTCAACGCAACGACACAACAGTTCGTAACTGCAAAAATATCAGGCTGCGCGTTAAACAGGGGAGTAAAACACACTCATCACTCCGTCAGAGCAATCGCAAAATCAGGCTGACCTAATGTCTTGTCGAATACGAGCAGTCGAGCACAGAAAGTGTGCGGCTGGACTGGCTGGCGCACACTCCGGTTTGCAAGATCGAATCTTGCTAAACTACACAAGAATTGAGAATGCGCTTAAAGTACATAAGACAACGTTCGATTTTTTGTTATGTATAGAAGTCCAGCAAACTTTTAGTTTCCCTTTATCCCTGCTGAGACATTATCATATGCCTGAACGCTTCTATGTTACAACTGCTGTTTTTGAGCTCGTGCAACAGTTCTGTCATGTGACAGAAATTGGTAATGTTGCCAATGCGGTCAGCACTTGCGCTGATCAGCTGATAAATGCATTGCAGAGATAGCTAAATGCACGCAGAGATAGCTAAATATGCGCAGAGATAACAATTTTTGTGCTAAATCTGTCAGATATAATATTTTTACAAACGGCGCCCTATAGTGGACGAAAGGTCTGCATAAAGTGGTGAGATGGTTTCTGGATGCAGACAGTAACCGAGATTCCCACTAAAACCTAATTATTACTTTTTGGCCCATTTACAATGTTCCCTGAAATTTGCATGTAAATTCGTTCCGTGGTGTTTGCATCAATTCGACAAATTAATAAACAAAAACTATACGAAAACAATTAATCTCCTCTGCGCAGGTAATAAAGTTTTTGGAAAATATCAAGCTCAAGGGGAGGTTTTAACCCCAAACGCCCAAACTCTTGCGTACGCCTTTGGGCAGTCCACATTTTAAGGAACGACGGCGCCTTTCGTCCCAAGGCGGCTATGCGCGTAGCAACAATGGTTTTGATTCTTTTGTTGTAATTGCAAACCCGTAGACCAGTTCGCAACCAGCCGATATTTCTGCGGGGAAATGATTGTAACTTGTTGTTGTTGTACTATATTCGGGGGAGGATGGTTGTGACTTGTTGCTGTGCCTAACAAGTAAACATTCTTTTGAAAATTTCGGGGTGGCAGTTGCCCGATTGCCCACCCCCTGGTTGCGGGCCTGCCGTAGACAATTCACGCCTACAACGAATTGGCAAACTTGCCATGGTTAGTGAAACCTGCAACCGACAGTTCAATATTTTATTAGCTCATTGCTCTTACATCAGATAAATTTGAGCAGAAAAGCGATCTTCTGATGCAAATATGAACTTTTTTATTGGCGACTGTGGTGTTGGCAGAGATTCGTGGTTTTAAATTGGTTATAGGTTGATTCTCATCTGTGTTTGCTAGCCTGGATTGAAGCAGATCCATCAGCAGGTCAACAGCATTGCGTGTGTCTTTATGTTTGTTTTGAGAGCCACTGTAGTAGTATACAAAAATTGGAAAATGAGTTTATCGGGGAGACTAGAGCTTCGGTTTGGAGATATTGATTGTGAAATTGCGGGGTTCAACCAGTCTATGTCTCACGTCTGTTGAACAGTGTCACTTTTTTTCAAAACCTGGACCAGTGGTATTGATGCTTTTTTCTGCAAAAAGCAGCTGTCCAATGTCCAAATATATGAAATGGTAATAAATACTTGATTGAAATTCTAGCGTTAAATAGTGGCGTTGACTGTATTTCAGGGCAATATGCTTTTAAGCCCAGTGTGAACCTATCGTGCGTATCTGAGATCGTTTTTCACGATAGCCAAGGGAGCTACCAAAATGGGAATAATATCTTAGCAATTGCCTTCCATTCGTGTTTTGTTTTAGAATTGTCGCTGCAGTAATAAATGTGTTTTCCATGTACATGTAACTGCACAAGCTTCGTCTGGAAACATGATCGTCATTTACCTATTTGCTTGACTCCGATAGTGGGATTTGAGATGTCACTTGTTATTGTAACAACCGTTCTACTTCTAACCAGGTCGTGAATACGTTTCAGACATTGTTTTCTTTGATCCACGGATAGCCAAAACAGTGTCACACACTAGCTCGCACCATACTCTAGGGCAGAGGTCTCCAAACATTTTTGTCCGAGGGCCACATAAGTTACTGCACAACAGTTCGAGGGCCGATTGTTTCGGAATATGTTACATTATACTTCAAGTTTTTCGTTAATATATTAAATTTTCCTTATTTATAAATTGCGGCCGGTTGAAAATGGTTTCATGGACCGAATGGAATGTCTTCGCTAGCCGTAGTTCGGAGACGTTGTGGTTGGGTATACTACACCTTTTAAATATTTTTGAAGATATGAGATTGTTTGTGACACCAGCAGTGTTCTCAGTTGTGTAGTTTGTGGAAAATGAGACCCAGCTTTTGGGACCCGCTTCACACGTTTTCTGAATTACGGTAATGATTTACAGCGCATTGAAAGTGTGATTAATCCTTGAAAAATCGTATAGTTCGACCAACAAAAATAGCCACTTTCTAGGCCAACAAAAGGTAACCACTCTTCTGTGATACCAACGATTTTCGCAGGTAACCTTAACTATTTAAACAAGTGAATACCATTTAGGAGCCCCGCTATTTGACTGCCTCCCCAAACACCTGGTCTGGATCTGCCACTGGTTCCAGGACAGATTGATCGTTTGCACAGCCGGTTGCGCATGCCACGCATGTCGTAGCACATGCTTCTCATTAACAGATTCAAATACTTTTCTGTCACGCTGACACTGTACTTGGTAGAACTTGTAAAGGGCAAAATATGTATAGCTTCTTTCAGATAAACAAAGACCTCTGCCACTTAGTGTCAGTTGGCACGTGCAGCGTTGAGAACAGTGGCATGTCCCAAGGGCTCTAAATTTTGTGCCGAACATATTTTCAAATAATCTAATAAGGAACGAAGATTGTCCTCGGCTTTTCATTAGATCTGCGGGTTGTAACACGCAAATTTTCCTTACGAAAGGTTACCTGTCAGAGGTGGGATCAGACTTATGGTTGAATAGATTTGAATTTGTATGCAGAATGAACTCAACCTGTAGATTATTACGGTAGGCTCACAAAGAATTTCTTGGTAAGTTATGATGAGTAGTTCGGAAATCGAGGAGCGAAAGCCTGCTTTGAAAGAAGGCATGGACACCGTTTTGTGCGAGAAAAAGCGTTATAGTGTATATTACTTGTCTGTGGATCGGAATTTGAAAACTTTTCGGATCAGGATATGATCTGATTGTTTCGCGCCGGATTTCAGGCAGATCCGCACACCTCTGCACCTCACCTCGGTGAACGCCTCGGCTAAAATCAATAAACAAAGAATGAAGAGAAAAAAGGCAGCGCAGCAGCATGCAGTTTTACAACGGCAAAGTTTTCACCAGTCTCTGGTCAATGCCCGACTGTGACTTAATAATCGGGTTTGCTCATAGGTATTGAGTTAATCAGTGGACATCATAAATCAGATAAAGGTTACATTGTTCTCGGATCCTTCAGGTTAGTATTTTGAAAGGCAAACAGCAATTGACTGATGGCAGATGAGATCCTTGAGAAAACATACTCCGCAACAGGACTTGACTCATCGCGTGAAATGGCACAGCACAACAAACGCTGCTGACGATTGGTGATATATTGTAATTGTACACATGAACGCAACATGAACGTAAGGTATAAACAATATCGCTCGTTTGGCCTCCTGCAGCGGGCGGGAAAACGTACAAAAAGGAAGTCGCCAGGTCCCTGCGCGTGGCCAGAGGCCTCGACCGCAGACGGGCGGGCTCGCGTTTCTTGGCAGTGCAAAGGAATTGCGCAGTGAGATGGGTAGGTTCGCTGACGTGCAGCAGTCGACTGATCACCCGCTGCACATCAGACAGGCTTCTTTGTTTTGCAGGGAGCAGACCATCGCCGCTTCGTTCTGCTGTCGCTGGATTGAAAATGAAGTAAATACGCAATCGTGAAAAGAATTTGAAGAAAAACAAGCTTTTTTTGAACAACACTGATTTTATTAATATTATATTGCAAATTGAAACTAATGTCATCTGACGTTGACTGTAACCTTGCGTAAAAACAGTAGAAATCGGTTGTTTTCACTGACAAGCGCACAAATAGAGCTGCGACCGCGAGTTTATTCAGATTTTGAAACTAAATTAATTAGGAGCCGCCAGTGCCACTAACTACTCGTGATGTTCCAGAGGGAGTGCAAAGCGAGTACAAGGGAAGTGAAAAAATAAGATTAAACGTGCAACTGCCGCGAATTTCCTTTCTGATCAAGAGGGGTTGAGAACCTTTCGTTCTCAAACGCAAGTAGAACTATCAATACAATAGAGAACGTGCTGTGGTTGATCAGCAATTGGTCTTGAAAACCGAATACGAACAGAAAGTGGTTTTGTAAGGAAACTTACAATTTCGTCGATGGACTCGCGTTTCGACGCCTTCAACTTTTTCTTGTCGACGGTGAATTGGATGGCTTGAGCAGCAGGCTTAGTTCGCAGGTAGTACATGCCGGTCTTCAAGCCCTGCGTGACATAACAAACACAGTGTAATGCTAACGTGGCATCAAGAAATATGAAAAAAGTGGAATTAGACGACAGTGACCGCAGATTTTGAGCTACCGGCAGCATTAACAACCGCAGTTATGACGAAAACGTGTCATGCCAGCGCAAAGAAGAAACATTTTAGTTGGTCAGTATTTTTTCACATCCTTGAGAATTGAGAACAATAACTAAATACAATCGGCTCAAAAGCCACGAAGGCAATAATAGATTTTTACCGATTTCCATCCGTAGAAGTGCATGCTGGTCAGCTTGCCGTAGTTCGGCTCAGCGATGTGAATGTTCAAGCTCTGGCTCTGGTCAATGAAGGGGGAACGGTCAGCGGCCATCTTGACAATGTTCTTTTGCGAGATCTCCCACACGGTGCGGTAGAGCAACTTCAGCTCGTCCGGGATCTCGTCGATATTCTGCGCATCAGGCGTTTTTCATCTTTTTTATACTGTAACAGGCTTTTTGCGCTGACACATTTCGGTTACTTGTGCCATATGGGACAAATATTAATAGCATTAAAATTCGAGACTATATTTTCGGTACTTATGACCGAATTAGCCTTTTTTTCGATCATTAAAAAAAAATTCTGTCTGTTACAGAAAAATGACCAAAAAAATCTAAGAACGCTACGAACGAACTTTCGATAATTATTTTAGAAACTTCGACCGCACTTCACCAGCGCGACCATTTAACTAAATCAACTTCAGGCGATGCTTCCCGCACAGACTCTGCCCCACATCACCGACCTGCACAGAGCCGTTGCTCGCGATCATTTCCAACTTCACGTCTTCGTTCCACAACCCGCGTTCAGTGAGGTCTTTCAGGAGATGCTGGTTTACAATCTGTAAACACAACGCAGACAGTAAACTTCAGCGAATTGGAAATTCCTGATAAAGAAGACTTACAACTGGAAAGGTAGAGTTGTAAAATTAACTTCCAGGTTCCCTGTTCAACACGAGTGGTAAAGTTCGGGTGACACAGTTGGCAAACTTTCATCCACAACACACGATCAACTGTTCTGAGGCAAAACTTTTTTTACGAAACCTTAGCTTGTTACCTGGAATTCTCCGGAAAGCACCCTCCTTGTGTAAATATTGCTTGTGTACGGTTCTATCGACTCGTTGTTCCCCAAGATTTGCGCCGTCGACGCGGTTGGCATGGGAGCAATGAGGAGGCTGTTCCTTACTCCATTCCTAATAAAAAGAAACTTTTCTTTACACCAATGCAATGATTCAAATTTATTACCCCATCGATTCAAGGCTTCAAGAGCGTACTTTGAAACTACTGGAACAGCAATGCTCGCCAACAAAAAAATAAATTCAAACATCCTTTCGAACAAAGTTAGGTCAAGTTTTACTCAACCATGATTACAATAAGTTCTCGGTCAAAGAAACATGAACTGAAGCTTACGCAGACGTCCTAAATACCCATGTACCACAAAAACCACCTGCAACTGTGCAGGTGTTGCAGCTGATCGCTGATCAGAACTTCATATTCAGCTTTGAAAGGTACTCACCGTGAAATATCAGCTTTCAAAGATTCCCAATCCCACAGATCGGTGGGCGTCACTCCCCATAAATCGTACTGCAATTTCTGAAAAGATGAAGTACGATTTTTGAAATATGAGGAGGCGATCGTTTCAGCGTGGCTAAAACATCTTGGAGATGTTTTGTGACGTCAAACTCAGACCAGGGTTGCGGAGTCGTTTTTTTTTGTCCGACTCCGGAAGTCCAACTGGATCATTTTTTTACATCACACTCGTAAGTTGTGAATTCCTGTTGATTTCATTGAAAATGAAGCAATTTCTTATGAAACTTTTGTTGAAACAGAGAATTCTTGCTGTGTACCACGATTTCCATTGATTGCTAGTCGCTACAAAATTATTAACAGCCAAACTTCATTCACTTTATGTTAAGGGGTCGTAAATTTTCGAAAGGTCGGACATTTTACCTCCGAATCCGCAACCCTGACTCAGATGAAACAAATAAGGAGATGGCGCGCAGCTCATGCGAACTGGGGCGCGCAGCTCATGCGAACTGGGACGCGCAATCACCCGGCAGAAGTTGCAAAACGTACACGTTTGCCAATTTTACAAAATATCGCTTATGACATGCTATTAACTACGTCCAGTAACAAAAAAAACTTTACCCCTTGGCTGATGGGGGACCCTTCGTAGGTCTCGTATGGTCCGAACTCTTTGGCGAGTTCGCATGACGCGGTCAGCGCAGCGAAGTAGATGGTTTCGAAAATCTGAATGTTGACTTTCATCGCTTCTTCTGAATCGAACGGTAGCCTCATCAAGATGAAGGCGTCCGCCAAGCCTTGAACTCCGATCCCGATTGGCCGATGTCTCATGTTCGACTTTCTCGCCTTTGATCCAAACAGCGAATGTGATTCTTAGATCGACATGTGCGGTGAAAACGACTTTGCTTCGCATTTCAATACGATTCGAATCGATTGTCGCGGAACAATATAAATTATGAGCAATTCACAAAAACAGGCGCTATTTGACTGATTTCCATTTGGCAAAAAAATTCCAATTTTGGCAATAAAACTGCTATACACTGTCGTTTTTAAATGCTGCACTGTATGCAATTTTCAAATTCACTTAAGTACAACAGTGTACGCAAGAACGGCTTGAAGCAAGCCGGAAGGACTGTTGTTTACACGTCACTAAAATGCTTCCTAAATTGACAAAGCGTCACCTCTGGCACCGGGTAGTAGTTGATGTTGATGATCTTGTTGAGGTTGCGCGTCACCACCTTCGTGACGTCGTACAATCTCTTGAAGTCGAACGTTCCGTCCGGACGAACGTACATTGGGAGGGCGAGGGAGGCGAGGTTGCACACGGCCACCTGCAGGGAAAGGAAAGGAGATCGAAGTGATTTAGATCAAGGTGACAAAAGCAAAATAATGTAGGGAACAATTCGTACGCGCAGGCTGCGGAAAACTGCACGAACTTTCCACCAATCACCCGCATATGACCTTTTGCCAATCGATGCCGGTCGAACTATAATCCAGCTTCGAAACCTATGCCAGCACACACACGGCAGCTTATGCGGTAGTAGGTGAAGGCATGTTCGACGTGGCGTGCAGATAGGGAGACGGCCGCGGGCATCCATCGAGTGAAATTGCAAAAAATTAAAATGCTATAACTACATGTTTTTCGTACTGTAAGACTGCTAACACATGCTGCATGAATTTACAACTTGTTTTTTTGTCATCACTAGTTTTTACGTATTTCAAATGCCTGTTTGGTGGAAAAAGTATTTCAAATGCCTGTTTGCTAGAATTTGGTGGGGGAGCATGCACTAAAGTAGTAGCTCCGGGCATCACCACACCTCTGCACGCCCCTGCGCACAGGTTACTCACGATTCAGGCGCACACCTTCGAACACCGCCACTGAGAAGTTACAGTAATTTCGATTGTCAACAAAAAAAGACCTTCAAATCCTTAACGATTAAATCACTTAGACAGCTAAGGGGATATCCGACAAGGCTATTCCAACTACCAAAGTTTGCTTAACGTCTTTACACCCGCACACAACAAAGTACAACTCACGTACACATGGCGCTAGCAGGGAACACACACACGTAAACGAAGCAACGCAAGCATAGATAATGAAGCGCTAACGTTTAGAAAGACCACGCACATAGATAGCGTTCACACGGTAAGTTTGACTGCACCGCTGTGATGTTCCTGCGATAAGGTTCAAGCAGACCAATTTGGAAATTGTGTGTGGGAGGCCGCGAAGGACTAAAGTGCATTTGGTCCAGCTGCTTGTAATTTCAGTTAATTGAAATAAGTAAAACTATGTTCCTGTTAGTTTGAGGTTTGATAGGCGTAATGCGTTTATACGATAAACGGTGTTGAAATAAAAAATGTGATGCATGTAACTTTAAGCAGCCAAACGATTTGGTTGAACTTTGCCACCAAAAACTTTTTTCTCGCTCCTAGGGGTCCTGGATTTACAGCCAATACGAGGACTCAGGCATGGTATGATAAACTGTATACTGTCCGGTAGATTCACGAATGTTCGCGGCTGGAGGTCCATGATACCCCGTGCGTTATACAAAAGCGTTGCGCTAAAAATACGACCACTTTGTGGCGAACCCAGCAAAACCAAGCTAAGAGACGACAATAATGCAGTAGCAACAATACACAACCACTGCACTTCGTTAATGCACAAGATCAAGGAAATGAGAAAATACCGACAATCTCCCGAGAACCCAGTTATTGCATGTATTTTATATAAGCAAAAAGATCCAAACACAGCGTATTCTTAAAATCCGAAGTAAAAAAAAATTCGGATTTTAAGAATACGCTGTGTTTGGACTTTTAGCTTATACAAAATAAAAGTTCTAATGTTAATTTTACAGGCCCACAGGCTACATTCAAACCTCAAAAATGTCATCCTTTGCCAACTACAAGCTAAACAAGAAAAATCTACAGCTCAGCACCTCGTCAGGGCTTGTGTACTCGACAATCTCGGTGCACAGGTTGGAGCTCTTGATTGTTCCAAGGTTTTGCTGGTTCGATTTGCCGTTGCAGGCGTCTTTGTACAGCATGTAAGGCGTTCCTGTCTCGATCTGCGATTCGATGACGGCGTACCACAGCTTCTGCGCCTTAATAGTCTTTCGGGCCCTGCCTTCTTGCTCGTACCTTGACAGAAAATCGGAAGATTTCGTTTTTTTCGTGTGGTTTCTCGTGGAACGAGAAATCAGGCACAACGACCACAGTCCAGTCTACAATAGAGTCGGTTAAAAATTTCCCTGAAATGGCGGTACAAGAAAAGTCTGTGTTTCCCAAATCCCAGCAACTGTTCGTCTCGAACTTGCCTGGGTCTCCCAAAATTAGGAAAAATCTTCCCTATTTAATAACGCAAACTACCGGCGACTAGACATTTCGTTTATAACGTCTGAGAATTTGACATTTCGATTAAAACAAAAAGCTGACGCACACCGCCATAATAGGTTCAGTTTCAAGTATTTTTTTAACTTTTTATTTGTTGCGGTGGAAATGCTCGGGTCTTCACAATTAAATTTCATCTATCCACTTTCGAACGAAAACAACGGTTGTGCTTGGTGACGTTTCAAAGCAAACGCTGCTCTGATACTTCCAACTGCACGCACCCAGGCGTGCTGTACACGTGTTTAGTCCAAAAACACTTGCGTTCTGCAAGAGAGCGAAAGCTTACTTGATGTAAAGTTCTTCGAACTTTTCGCCCCAAACATCGTGCAGTCCCTTGGCCTCGTCAGGACAAAACAAGGACCAGTCGCCGTCACTCTCAACTCGCTCCATGAACAAATCGGGAATCCACAGCGCGTAGAACAGATCTCTCGCTCTGGCCTCGTCCTTCCCTGAAAAGTTGAAAGCGGACCGTTCAGGCAGGCAGACGAACATGGTTGCTTTTGCCGCCACATTGGACGAAGTGCGAAGTTTTTTCTAAGTAGTTCGGCAGTAAGCTTTGATAAACAGTTCTTGCAGCTGATTAAAAACAATACCCAAGTGCTGCACAGCGAACGAAAGATTTAGCTGTATGTTTGAAGCGAGCATCTGGACAAGATAGATACTGTTACGGCCAATTGCCCATCTATATGAACAAGTGGTTGGGGAATCGAACCCGGGCCTCTCGCGTGACGGGCGGAGATGTGTAGTCGTAAACTCGCAGCATTGATCAAGCGACGGATTTTTAACAATGCCAAAGACTTGGGCGGGTCTGAACATGGACTATCCATTCGTGCTCAGCAGACACGTGCGCTTGGTTTAGATCAGCTGTGTCCGACCCGCAGCTCAGTCGAAGGTTTTGTGCGGCCCAGTTTAGGTTT
>JGI24021J15306_10012189_pt1 | contig 10675 bp, 6 predicted proteins | sample Ectturendosymbi1_FD_15306 | JGI IMG/M metagenome (IMG submission 15306) | reverse complement strand
TGTCAACCCCCCCCCCTGCACAAACGTAAAGCCCCCTTATTGATGACTTTCTGGCGAAGGTTCTGAACTAACCTTGTCAAAACTCAGTTAAAAATTGAAGCAAACTCCCAAAGACAATCCAATGTAAGCAGTTTTCCTGGCATGCTGACGAAGACACTTTGATATTCCTTTAACATTTAACCAATTAACCATAATTTGTTTTTCCTCTGCTCCAGAACTTTCCTTGTTTGTCTGAAAACTTCGGATCAACGTTATCTCAGATATTTATTTTGCTGCTTACAAACAGTTTTGTTTTGAAACGAAAATTGGTCAATGTGCTTCGCAAATAAGCCACTGGCAGAAAACGATTCGATGTTTCAACCACACTGAGCAGAACCGCGTTGAACTCGGAAACCACATGACCATTGCATCGCCTTCGCCCTCAGCTATGCAGATGTTGCTTTTAGGTACTGCAATTTGATCATCTGCACAGGAAGGTAGACAGGCTGTCTCGTCAGCAAAACGGTTTGAGCTGCTCTGCTAGTTTCTAAAGCTGCCCCGGGCTTTCCCTCAAAGCAATTGGTTCATGAAAAGATCTTGACAGCGGTGATCTGCGTTGCGATAAACTCCTGAAACATCAAAACAAAACAACCACACTAGTTGGATATAACTGAAAGCAAGTAGAAAATCCCAGTAATAACATATTTCAAGCAACTGCAAGGCAAACGAAGGTGACCGACATTGCGTCTCAATCCGTCAACTTTCTGTGTATTGAGGACGCATCAATGTGCGATGTTCTCAAACAAAATGAGAACAACCAAAAAATGACGAACAACAAACCACCATTGGATGCAACTGCACCAGTAAATATCTCAATTGGCGACTTTTAACATTATGATACGGAAGACCAAAATATAGGTTGCCTTTTCCGTTAAAAAGTGATAGCGCAAAACATAGCCTCTTTTTTCAGGTATGGAAGTGTTCGCTGCATGTCTGGTTATGCAGTAGAATCAATGCAAGGACTTTTTCATTTCACATCCTTTTCACACCCGCTTTTCTGCTGGGGAGGGTCGCGTGGGCAGCAGGCCTAGCAGGACTCGAAATACCTCACAGTTTTCAGCAACCTTTGATGGTTCTTCTGGCTCCACACCAAGATTGGATCAAGCAAGGTCGGAGGTGTAATCACGCCACCTGGTTCTTGATCGACCTCTGGGCGGCTTTCCTGTGGGTGTAGCCAGCAGGACTTACCTCGCCGACCTTTCCTGGGAAATTTTGGTCACATGGCCGAACCAACGTAGCTGGAATCTCTCTATTCGTAGAAGTGGTGCGATATTCAGGGCTGCACCAATTTCGCAATTGCGCACTTTGTTCCGAAGTGCCACACCATGAACTTCTCGCAAAAATCCCATCTCTGCCTCTTGCCCTTGAGATATCACTCTTGCAGTAATAAACCAAGATTCATGAACCAGGGGCGTAACGAGGTTAGATGGCGCCCGGGACAAGAAGCAAGTTTGTTGCCCCCATGTTCGAACCTGAGGTCTTTCGGAACCAAACATACTGTATTGCAGAAAGTACTTGTGACATTGTGGGACATTTCTGCGCTCTCCGAAGTGATTCAGCCCCCCCTAGTGATTAGGCGCCCGGGGATTACGTCCCCCTCGTTACGCCCCTGTCATGAACATAGGTAAGGATCGGAACAAACACTTATTGAAGAACTGAAGATTTTGTGGTATTTGAATTCTCTCGCTTTGTGACCACATAACTATGCAGCTCAGAGATTACTGCGTTTGCTTTGCCATGAAGCCACTGCAGTGGCTTTCAGGCAATTTCGTCGCTAACTCGACAATCGATCGTGCTAAAGAGTCAATGAAGACATCATAAGATGCAGGTTTTGACGTACGTTCGTGAAAAAGTGGGTACCTTTGAATTTCAAAGTTTCTGGGGTATTGTGACGCCACGAGGCGGTGCCAGTGACGTTACCGGAAACTGTGAAAAAAACAAGTGCCACTTTACCCGTTTTTTGAAAAAAGAAAGTACGCGGAATTCCACATCTTATACGAGGTTTGATTGACTCTCTAGCGCGATTGGTGGCGAGTTATGGTCGAAAGTCAGCTCAAAAGTCACTGCAGTGAATTTCACGGTCCTCAAAAGAGCTTACAACCTAGACGTTAAGTAGGCGGTGGTACGAACAACTTTTCCAGTTTATAGGTCGTTTCATAAAACAAAGCAAACCATCAAAAACTATTATCATGAATTATTATTGTAATAAACCGATGATGGTCTTGAGTTGACACAACAGGACAAAAATTAGTATGCAGTAGATTTGCGAATTTTTGGTTTTGACCTTACGATTTTCCAAAAATAAGCTGCTGCTTCGCGTATATGAGCTCTAACATGCATCGTTACTCAGTCACCAATACCGAAAAGGGAAAGATTGGTCGTTCTACTCTTTGCACAAGTGTATTTCATGGTTGCTGTTGCCTATAGAGGGTTTTGCTGTCTATCAATTTAACTATACCGTAAATGAATGAAAAGCATACAGTACATTAGAAAGTGGACTTGGAAAATTTTTAATTTCTTATGCGTTTTCCATGTATGGTTCACAACCATTCCATGTATGGTTCCCAACCATGACACCCTCCAGAAGAGAAAAATAGTTTGCGGCATCAAGTGGTGACCAACAGAAATTCGCTGTGAATGCTGATAACATTTTGAAAATGCTTTTTAATGACTAAGTCAGGTTTTTTTTAAGGAAAATGTTAGGAACCCGGTATGGATCCGTAGCCGATTTCTCTGATTCTAGGGGCCCGATTTTCTCGGATTTTAGAGACCCGATGATAATTTTCTCTGATTCTAGGAACCCGATTTGAAATTCTAGGGACCCGAATCGGGTCCCTAAAACGCCTTAAAAAAACTCTGGACTAAGTAAAAATTTCGTGACATCGTGACAATCCTGGACAGGTTTTTTTATGGTTTGGTTTAAGGGAACACCAAGAAATTTTATTAGGCCGCTATTTTTAGCACAACGTACAAAATAATTCCTAAACGCATTGTTTATTACAGTATTGGCAGTCACAGTGCACAAGTAGTACTACTGTATTACAAAATTTTCAACACAAAATTTTCAATTTCAACTTCATTAAACAGCTGTTGCTTCTCAGTGTAAGCATCGGTTTCTTACTCGTTATCTGCAGATTCTAGGGCAGGAGTGGAGAACCTGCGGCCCGCGGGCCAAATGCGGACCGCGTGAATTTTTAATATGGCCAGTATCAGAATTTTCATTACCCATGTTCGAGTACAAAATCGTGTCAAAACGAAGCTTCATGACAAGCAGGTACTTAGATATCACGTTAGGAGCAGTTACTCTTCCTCATAGTTACACAAAGGTGGAATTATTAACTGATTCTGCGGCCCGCCAGCGCTAATGGACAATTCATGCGGCCCGTGACGGTAAAAAGGTTCCCCACCTCTGTTCTGGTGTCTTTAGTGCTCGCTGTGTTACTCTCCGTTTATTGTTTGCTTTTATCCATTTCAATCACAAATTTCATGAGCAATCTCAAGCACGCCCTCATCATTGAGCTGCTCTGGACCCAGTCTCGTCGCCATTGGGGGCTTTGGTACGATCAGCCCACAAACAAAACTCCCAGCCCCCAAATTGAAATATGAAATACTATAAATCAGTGGAGTTTTTGTCAATTTTTAGAATGTCAAGCCCCACTGCACAAACGTAAAGCCCCTCTATTGAAGACTTTTTGGACCGTTCATTGAAACATTAATGAGAGCATTCAGAGTTACATCAAACAGCCGGTTTCTTTGCTTGGTTTTAACACGGCACAAAGTTGAAAATCTTTGCTCTGGCCAAGTTGTGGCAAGTGGAATGGACAGCACATTGCAGCAATATTGGTTGCCTCATCGACCATACTAGCCCAGCATGGGCTCTGCTTGACATCAGAAACAATGCGATTACACAAATGTTCGGAGATCAGCAAAATAAACTCGGTTACTGCCACAGAACTGTTATGGTGGAGGTCGCAAAGCCGATCAATATGGCCAATGCGATCCATCAAGGTTTGCAAGGAAGCTATTTTTCGATTCGCTATCTCTTCTCTCAAAACCCACTAAATCAGATGTACGCGCTCAGCTACTGCGTTAACTTTATCTGAAATGCGATCCTGATGAATAGCATGAAATAGTGAAATGAGTTTTTTTCCAGGCTATTGGCTTTTTGCAGTTAATCAGAACTGAGGTGATTATCCAGGCGGTATGGGAGCGAAGGCCTGGCAGGCTCCGAAGTGTAAATATTACCATTCTTTCCCTGGCCGGTGGCAACTGCTGGATGCTTTGAGCATAGCAAACATATCATTCAGCATGCAGAGTGAACACATTCATTTGTGGGGATTCATCAAAACCTTTCAGCTTAATCCATGATTGAAAAGTCTGATTGTTAAATGCTTATGACTGACTGCTAGCTGAAGCTAACGATGCTTTTGAGATTCTAATAGTTGAATGCTGTTCTATTTGAATAAGAGCTGATGAAGCCTACTTTGTAGGCGAAATATAAGATCTTAGTGTCTGATTCTGTGCTGAGAAAGGATTTCTTTCAATAGACAGTTGAATGCTGTTCTTCCTGCACAACAGAATCGAAAGGACCTTTGCAGTCACTGCTGCTGGCGTTTGCACTTCTGGCTGGCTAACAGTAAGAAATTTCTTTTTTGGGCTTACTACAAAAATACTGCTTTATGCTTGGATGGCTAGCTTTACGTTTTTTCTGTGACATTATCTTCTGAAAATACCCACACAAGAAAGTAGATGTATAAAATCTGGAAAAGGCTTCGCTTGATGAAAACGTTTGACACCGTGGAAAAGACTTGGCTTGCAAAAAGCGCCAGACTCAATGGCATTCAAAGCGTTAATTATTACGTAACGTCAGGTTTTTTAAGGTGTTTTAGGGACCCGATTCGGGTCCATACAATTGAAAATCAGGTCTCTAGAATCCGAGAAAACGATCATCGGGTCCTAGAATCAGAGAAATCGGGTACGTACAGGTCCATAATAGGTACCTAACATTTTCCTTTAAAAAAAACTGCGTAACGCACTGTAATTGTTTATCTCGTAAAAGCTGTCAAATTATGAACTGTTGCGTTGCATGGGATTTCAGAGATGATTGTGATGAATAGGCGAGGTTACTGTCTGCACTGCACTTATTTGGTGCGAGACGAATCGGTTTTGGACGTTAATTGAAGCAACAATTCAACCCAGCTAAAACTTTTCGTGGTTGTCCAGATTTATTGTGGAAGTGCCAATTTTATGGGTCCGCAGAGGAAATTTATGGGTCCGTTTTGAACTCACAAAACGCCTTAAAAGACCCTGATCCTGGGTATTGTAAAGAGGAGACAATGTCGGTTTGGGCGCCCCCACCCAGCCCTTTCGCGGCAGCATAGATGCGAAGAATGAGTTGGGAGTACTGTAAAGGGGCGTCGAAAGCTGACTCGGGCCTCGCATATAGTTGTTTCTATATTCGCCTGAAGACTTCATATGATTGTGACGTCACAGAATTGACTTCAGGACCTTTTAATTTGGGAAATTGTAAACTATCGTAGAGTTAAGAATTTAGCCAGGCGCGCAACCAGGGGGGCGTTTGCGCCCCCCGAAATTTTCGAAACATTCCACAGAAATTTTGACATTTGCAGAAATTTTCAAAGAATAACGATGAAATTTTTGTATTGTAATCTTTTTTAAAAGTGTTATTTGAATTTGTCTTTGTCCTACTGGTTAATTATCTCCTTACAAGATTTANCTTNAGACAGGNNATCTGAACGAAAATTTCGTAAATGATTGGTATTTAACCACAAATATGCTGGAATTGCCAAAACTTGGGAATAGCTTAAAATGTTGGNATTTCTAAGGCATTTTTTATCCTTTTGTTCGTGGTGCCACTTTTTTCTGAAACAGGTCTCATTTTGACCTCATGAAACTTTATAACATTACTGTTGAACCGTGCAAACTGCTGAAACTTTCAAAGTGATAAGAGAAATTTTGACATGTGGGTTGTTATTTAAAAAGTTTATAGCCACGTCAAGTCGCTTCTTCTTCTACAACAGTGCTCTTCAACAGGGGTTCCGCAAAACATGTAGTGGGTTTCGTGAGGGTTCCTCGTTTTTTAGGGGAAATTATTTTTGCTTCAGTATGTTGATGCGTCATTATGAAATTTTTAGATCACTGTGCTGCATTCAGACTCCAAGTAGGCCAGTTAGTTATACAAGAGGTTGAGTGCAGATAGCGGAACAAGAAATATTGGTAGTTTGTGCGTCACTTTTTGTTCATTGTTGTGCAGTTAAGAAGAACGTTATTGCTGCATCACAGTCAGGGCCGGCCTTAAGCCGATGCAGCTGCATTGGGCTCCTCGCCAGGGTGTTTGGGTAAATTGTGCATTTTTCCCAGATACACCTTGCGCTTGAGAATTCAGTAGAAACGCCATATGAATTTCATTGTTAACAAAGAATGCTCTCGTCAGAACTAGCAAATTTCCTCTCGAACGCTAGCAAACGTGCTCCATTCTCGTGCTAGTGCTGCACTGTATATCTGCGCTCTACCACTATCGCAACACGGTTGACTGGACACGATAACGTCATGAAACCACTGCTCAGAGGAGCCCCGCGCTTAGGTCTTGCATTGGGCCCCGCGGCCAGATCTTGCATTGGGTAGAAAGTAGACTGAATTCAGCTTGAGTCTAGTAGAGAGTAGACTGAGTCACAGACTAGAGCTGCTGTTCGACCTTTGTGGAAATAGAGTAAGAACAATGTGAAACCCAACTTTTTACTATTTAGTCAAGCCATATGATGCAAAAATAGCATATTTTCATGTGTGAAGCGAAATAATAACAACAGCGAAGGTGAGGACGGTAAGGAGCAGTTTAGTTCCAATGTAAAAGAGGCGCCTGATCCGAAGCGTTTCAAATGTAATTCAATTGCCAAAATTAGAAAATGGGACAACATATATTTCAGATACGGGTTCTTTTTTGCTGGATGACCAAATTCTGAATGTAGCAGCTAAATTCCAAAAATACAAGAACAAGCGAGTCAATAAATTTCTTGCTTTTTAAGCTCTGTAATAACTGTTCATTTGTTGAATTATCTAATAATGAAATACTTAATTTTCTTGCAAGTAATCCGTGTCTTTTAAATTTTTGTTAAATGGGGTTCCATAACAAACGCGAAAGTATATCAGGGGTTCCTCGATGACAAAAAGATTGAAGAGCACTGTTCTACAACATTTTGATTATTTTCGTTAGGGGCAAAACGTTTGATTATTTTTGTTAGGGGCAAAACGGTTCACCATTATTAACGTAGTACATTTCTTTAAAAAAAACGTTGTATAGTTGCATTTTCGGTTCGAAACCTGGTATTTTTAACTAAATTTAGCGGGACTGTTTCACGTTTTGTTGTCTTCCTGAGTTGATACCAGCATCACGGCTTGGGAAAAAGGGTTTAGTAAAGTGTCATATGAGTGCTAGTCAAGCGTTGAACGCACCTACCTACTGTACCACTTTGGCTGCAAATGACGCTTTACCAGAACCTACCTTTTGCAATCAGTGCAAGCCCTGAAAGCCCATAGACTTTCATAGGTGTAGGAGTAGGCAAATTTTGGGGGGTGCGAAGAATTTTGCCCAAATTTTTCGAAACTTGCCAGAAAAAAACGCTCAAGGAAATGACCTCAAGAAAGACTGCATTTCGTTCCATTTTGGGCGCATTTTTATCAAATCAAAGCACTTCAAGCACCATTTTTGCCCAAATTTCACCCAAACTTGCCCAAATTTCCCCTAACCTGCCCAAAAAAGAACTGAAGAAACATGACCTCCAAAAAGAAAAAACGTCTACACTTTGATTTCGGGCGCCATTTTTGTAAAATCAAAGCACATAAAGCGATTTTGAGAAGGTTTTCACATATTTTGCCCAAATTTACACAGATTTTTCCCGGATTTTAAGGGATTTTTCCCGGATTTTCATCAAATCAAAATTTTTGGGGTTGGGCTTCTACCCCCTGCACACCCACCTCATACACCACTGGCCTCGAACTTGCTTCTAAAAACTTTCACGCAACTCGTGTGGATGCCAGAAAAAGCCGTTTTGCCCCAAACACACCTGATCCGTTTTGCCTGAAATGTTATGATTCAAAGATCCCCTCACCCTTGACAAAGGCTATCCCTCAAATTTGGGATCCTACAGTAGTTTGTGACAGAAATTCCAACACATGATAGAAGAATAGGGTTAGAACGAATTTGCAAAAGCAAGAAGAAAAGTTAGGCAGGTTTACTAATAGCCCATACGTCTGCCACACTAAAGCCATGACTTCACTAGTTGAGTACGGAACCAAGTGTTTGTATGAGGATATTAATTTTTTCTCTGTCCTGATCGTTCGGTCTGCACATTGATTAAAACTGAAAAGTTCTAATTTTCGGAAATGTTGCGAAGAGAACTTTAGTGTGCATAAAAAAATTTTAAATTGTAGCAGGCGTTTGAAGTATAAGCGTTATTTGACAGTTTTGGGATTTTTTGACAGGAATACTGCATGCTAATTTTGAGCGAGTTTGTTGGGTGGAGTCTCGACACTTGATCTCGAGTCCACTTTAGACAGTGGTGTAGGAGGCGGGGATGCAGGGGGAATACAAGCGCACCCCCAAAAGTTTTGATTCGTCAAAAATCCGGGCAAAATCTCTGAAAATACGGAAAAAAATCTCGCAAAATTTGGGCACGGATGTTACGACACCTTTGTTCTCATTGTGTAATGAACGATACTGACTGTCGAAATACGTCTGAATTTGACATTTTTCTTCTTCATGATACACATGAAAACCTTTTTTGTGTGACTTCCAAAAAAAGTCTTAAGCATTTTCGAGACACAAATTTTTCGGGTAAGTTTGAGTAAATTAGGACAAAAATCCTTCGCACCCCCCAAAATTGGCCTGCCTCTACACCTGGTAGTCTCGAGACCTATTTTTGCGAGTCTCAGTCTCGAAAGATACGGGCCGGCCCATAGTTAAGACCGGGCGCAAAATATCCTGTCTCAAACTATGTAAAATTTTACATAATTTTTTGACAGTTTTAGCGATTTTGCGTATGTCAATATAATCGATTGTTACCCCAACACGTGATTTTTGTTGTTTCTAAATCAAATTTAAGCGTTCCACCTTCAAATTGCCAAGATCAGCAACGTTAAGTTACAAAACTTTGCACCAAATGGTCAAAATTCTGAATACTGCAACAATATGGCTGAGTGTAACTTCTTCAATTCAACGTACTTTTTTTCTGTTGTATCTGCAGGTAAGAAATAACATAAGCAAGTATGAAAAATGCCGAAAATTCGTAAAATTTCAACTTCGAAGTGGTGATGACAATTTTTTGAAAATTTGTTGAAACATTTAGGCATAATCTGCAAATTTTCGAGTCTCAGACTTTTTGAAGAAGTCTCGGTCTCGAAGTTTAGATCTCGATTACGTCTCTGCTGTCTTGTCAGTGATTGGTGAGGTATACAGGATTCTTGAAAATCGTAGAAGCAATTAACGTATAGCAGCATCAAGCGTGAAACCAAATATCACAACTATCATACAACGAAAGAAGCTGTTGCAGAAGTCACATTGCAAACATGTTATCAAACACAGAAAAAAATTGCAATCTACAAACGTGTCTAATGTTATGCGAGTGGTTTTTATTTTGTTTTTTCAATACACAAAACAGTCTGGCCCGCGGACATTGGTAAGCATAGGCGTACGGGAAGGAATTTTACTGGGGGGGCGGAAAAAATTTGCCCTGAAAATAGCAATTTGCCCTAAAAGTAGACAATTTGCCCTGAAACTAACTTTTTGTTTAATCCGAATGGGGCCTGAAACCTTATGTAAATCTATTCTATACAGTTGAAGTCGTTTATAACGGCTTCCTCTGTAACATCAATTCGCCCATAACGTTACATTTTGTTTGGTCGCGATGGCATCTTTTATATGCATTTTAATTCGCTTATAACGTCAATTCGGCAATAACGTTATTTATGCAATCCCCTAGAGGTGTCGTTATAGGCAAATTCTGTAGTTACCTTGCTCGTTAACTCAAGGGGTTTAAGTTCCTTGCGTGTTGTGTTCTCCCAGACAAGAAATTTTACGGTACTTGCTTCTAGTGATGCAAATATGTAGGCGACTTCGATGACGCAACGCAATGGTTTAAAAGCGACGGTTCCGGATCGAAGGGTCTGACCCCCTAAACCTGCCTGTGGTCAGGCGCGGACACAGGGGGGGTGCAGGGGGTGCATCCCCCCCACCAGACCTAAACAGGTGTTGACATGACACTTGATTTCATTAAAAATATTTTTGTACTGCACATTGCTTAATAGCTAAAGATACTACAAATTAACTTATGCTAACAATTACTCAAAAATGTTTCTTCGGTTCATTAGATGAGCTGGGCTTGTTTGTGGAACCTGGTATAAAATGGTCAATGAGCGCAGGGGAGTTCGGAGGGTGGTCAAATGCCCGTTTCCCTGTGGAAATTGGGATTAAGAACCAACTATTTCTCGAAAAACCTGACGTGGGCATCTTAAATTCCGATTAACTGATTTGATTCTTGCAATGACAGTTTTTTTGCCGGTATGAAACTCACACTGCACAAGAGTCAGGTTCACAGTTATAGTGTCATGCAGTGATGAGCTT
>JGI24021J15306_10012187_pt1 | contig 10675 bp, 11 predicted proteins | sample Ectturendosymbi1_FD_15306 | JGI IMG/M metagenome (IMG submission 15306) | reverse complement strand
TCTTTCTTGTATCAAAAGCAGTATCACGTTGGGCCTTGCCTCAGAACTGGCCTGGATACCATCTTTGTGAATAGAATGTTGATCGCAACACGATGTTTCATTAGCTATTAAAATAAGCCATAAGCCAACTACGCACGTCAGTGAACACGCCCCACTTCTGCTTCGAAAATAATTACCATACAAGCTGCCGCTAAGTATCGCGTATCAGAAAAACAACTCTTGCTGTAACCCAATGCTGCCGATTTGTCTGTTCGACGCACGTAAGTGACTGCGCCATACTTCTGCTTCGAAAATAATTACTGCACAAGTTGCCTTCAACACGCGAATCAGAAAAACAATCACAAAATGAGAATGGCTGGTTAACCAATACAAATATCTGGTGATTGTATTGGACTCTGAGCTCTAAGATGACAAAGACATTCAGACTGCGAACCTCTTTTTCCCGATGTTCAAATGCAGTTAGAAATGTATTTTTCTTTCCTTTTGTACGCCCATGTATGCATCACAATTATGGTGTTATTTCAGGAAGTCATGCATGCGGAGATTGCTTGTGGCCTGCATGCGGAGATTTAGGATCATGCATGCGGTGATTTTGGATGCAGAGCTCTACACCAGGGTCGCAAATAGTGGGTCGCGACCCAAATTTGGATGGGTCTCGAGCCAATTTAAATTTACACTTTAAATTTCCCTATCTCATTAGACAGAATGAATGCAATTATTTACTGTTCTAAGTGCTACGTTTCATACAATTTTGTGACAGAAAATTGCTATTGTCAATAGAAATCATAAAATTTATATTTAATCATATATTTATAATATAATAATAAAAATATATTATTGCGGACTCATGGTCCATATCACAGACACAAGAGCACAAAAAGTGGTTAGTTGTACATCAGCGCACATTACAGAAACGGTGTTTGCACATGACCAACGTCAAGAGGAGCAAATCGTTTTATCTTCACCACAGCTGTATCGTCATTCGCAAGAGCACAGAAAATGGATAACCATACAGTAGCGCAACACGCAACCAGTGTTAGTGCGTGTACGACCGTGAGAGGCGCAAAAGACTTTCCCAGCACTTCTTACTTTTATTTTGCTTGGTGTGTACACAGTGCCACATATTTTTACTACACAAAAGCAATACTGATGAAACTCAAACACCGAAACAACTCACGGACAACTACTGCATTTGGTATCCACCACACAAGAACGTTGAATAATTGAGGAAAAATGAAGATTTGTAAAAAACATCAGACATTTGAAGTGATCGAATAAAAAAGTTAGATGAAGATGTGCATCGTATAAAAAATAGATAGAAGCTAGTTCTTATAATATGCATATTTAATTACCCTACAGTATTTTCTACAAACTTACTTGCTCATGAAATGTTTGGGTCGCGACAATTTAGATTTAGAACTACAACAGTGTTTGCATGCGCACATCAGGTGAGAAAGTACGCATACCGCATGAAGTAGAATGTGTTCAATCGGTTAGATATCTTCATATAAGATCATTGTCGGGGTTATATAAATATAATGTTATTGTCTCTAGTGCCAATTGAAGAAACTGGTGAAACAAGGGTTAGGACTGATTGTTTAAATTTCGATGTTTTCCCAATGCATACAAGTCAAAAACAAATTTCAATTAGAGCAGGGTTCCCAACCGGGGGTAAATTTTACCTATTGTGGGGTAAGTTTAATGATGCTGAAGTTACAATACTTCGTTTTTTTTCTGCAGCGCTAGTGACTAAACAGAAAACAGGAGGTAAATTTTATGTTAGGAAGCTGGCAAGGGGTAAACTTGAGAAAAAAGTTTGAGAACCCCTGAATTAGAGGAAGAAGGCATTGGGATTATATTTTTTGTGGGATTTTAGATCCCGCTGCAGTTCAAGATTGCACAAAAGTTCCTAGTTTAATAACAAAGATATTCCTACAATTAGTAAGAGATATCATCAACGAAGTATGATACCAGCGTTATGAAAAACGTCTTAAGCAACAAAAAGGTCGTCCAAAGGTTAATGCTTGCGCTGCAGAAAAAATTTTGAAACAGGAACTATTATCGTTTCAATTCAAATAAGTACACTCATATGTTTTTGTTCGTCGTCCTAAGCTTTCTGGGTTTTTATTGTACGAATATGTTTTTTTGGTGTGCAATCTGGGTTTATTTGAAATAACCGAGTGGGAGCCCATAAAGCTTGGTGGTGTTTGGTTCAATGCTACCCTTTAAGTCTCGCGAGGGCCACTTTTTTTGCAGAGCTTTGCAACACCATACAATTCTCCAGTCGATTGAGCTAGAGAGCTGTTCAAACCCTTTACATATTGGGCAAGTGTTTTAGTTCAGATTGAAGAAATAATTTTTCGTTTTGGATTTTCTGTGGGTGACGTCATAATGGGGGCCTGTTTCGCCATTTTGGCCAAGTTTACCTAGCCCTTGGCGCCAACTCAACGAGTCATATTTTTGGCTCAAAATTTTTTTGGAAACTAGGCTACGATCCGAGTTTTTAGAGCCCTTGATTGGCTTTCTAGCATATCTGAAATTTGAGCCAAAAAATGGCTCGTTGGGTTGACGCCTAGGGACAGGTAACCTCAGCCAAAAAGGCGCAAAAACCTGCCCCCATTATGACGTCACCGTCAAGAAACCGCGAACCCAAATCAAAAAAATTCTTTTAAAATCTAAACTACAAGATATCCCGAATCGGTAAATGGTTTGGAGAGCTCTCTAGTTCAATCGGCTGGCGAGTTAAGGAGTTGCAAAGTGGCAGAGCATCTTGCAAAAGTGGCGCACGCAGGACTTACAGTGTCACTCAAAAACGATAAATGCCAAAGTTTTCAGTTTCCTAACCTATATACTGTACTAAACGCAGTCATCATAAAGCTCTGCAATTTTGACGCGTGATGAACAGCCTGAAAACATCAAAAACCAGTAAAGGAGTGTTTAGACATTCAAGCGCGAGACTCCGGACATTTTCCCGGTTTGCCCAATGGTTAATCCGGCTCTAAGCGGGATGACTGCTAAACCAACAAACACTGGAACGTAGCCACTAGCTTGATCTAAATCAGGGCTTCTCAACTCATTTTCGTCCGTGGACCACTATGCCTTTTCAGACAACTCTGTGGACCTCAGTAGACAACCAAAAAATTAATCAGACACAAATCAATTTACACATTGCACTTAAGTTGATGCAAATGGCAAAAGTCGTCTGATTGCATAAATCATGTGGACACATTAAATAGGTCGCCATATACACTCAGGGGTCCATGGCCCCCAGTTGAGAAGCCGTGATCTAAATTGTATCAGATATGGGGTAATCGTAATCGATTGAACTGACCAAGAATGAAATCGTAATCGATTACATTGTCAATTTAACCGTGATCGACGATTACTTTCGCGATTAACACTTGGAAATCTTCACTCTACATCACTGTGCGATGAACCGCGGTTGTGGTTGCTGGGTTTCCTCCTTTATCATCGTTTGTTACGGTTATGTTTCAAGGGAGGCTATTTGCCCGTCTATGTGGGTTAAATTCAGATAGTCCAGGGGAAACACAGCGTTTGTAGATGATTCTCGCTTTGTTCCAGGTAGTCTTATTGTTGGCCGCCAGAAGTAACGTAGTAAGTCAAAAACAGCTTTTCTTAAAAAATGGATTGACACTTCGGCAACAGAATAGCGGGACATTACAAGGAGAGGTGTGCACATCCGGATTCACCATCATTTGTCATGTCTTTTCTGAGTGTTGCCTAATAGGTCCCCTACAGAGGCAAGTGGGCCTCTTTTCGCTAAGTTTCACCTTTCGCTCAAACCTCCAGTATCGCCACTGGTTTGTTGACTGCATGAAAATCTCAGTAAACAATCGGTGTGTTTTTTCTTTTTCAGGTGGTAATTTTACAGATTAGCAATTCCTTTTATTGCATTGATTCATATCTTATGTTATCTGAAAATATACATACATCAAACCATGCAAATCGGTTTTGTTTTCTTTCTGAAGTGTTTTAAGACAAATGTAGTCGCGATTGTAATCGTGAGTACTTTCAATGTAATCGTAATAGAATACAAAGTATTTTGTTTATTCGTAATCGAGCAGGTGGCAAGTAATCGTAAATGTCTGAATCGTATTACAAGAAAGCACAAGATAAATGTACAATAGCGGTGAAGACGAAGCATTCGCCGCACAACACATTTGTGTTATGTCCTTGCAAAATTTGAATACATGCAGTAGCGAGTAAAAATCAGTTAGAAACACGTACTCCAGGATTCTTTGTAGTTTACACTGAGACGTTAGCAAGCCCGATACGTTGCAGACGAAACAGGCTCAGAGTCTACGAGAGCGTGCTAATAGTCTTCTTCCATTTCGTTTCAGCAAAAATCGTCAACAGCAACGCATTTTTGGGCAAAGATTGAACTTTTTACGGCAAATATATCATTAGCAAAAATTAGCAACATGTAGCAAGATCTTCCTCAAGACAGTGAAATAGTTTCAGGTAACGAGAAACTGCCGATTGACCGGCAAGGGAACTGTTAAGGTCTAAAGTTCAAACTCCACTGGGATAAGCCTCCACTGGCTGCCATGACTTGCGAAAGCACACAGCCCACTCTCAATGCAACAACACAGCGCGGTACATCTGTACTAGAGTTCATTCAAAGCGTAGCAGAAAACAATTGCAGGAAAAGATCCACTATGATCACTCAACAGAGTTGCAGAGGGTCAAATTACACTTGCAACAGTGTCGTGTAATATCGTGGCGTGTCTAGAGAGAAGGTGATGGTGTTTTACAAACATTCACGGCACCAGGGGGTTCAATGATAATGCACCTGCGTAGATACAACAATGGTATTTATCCCTGGTAACAACTTAGATGCCGCCACAAGTACAACAAACAAATCAGGTTTACACCAGCCAAGCCAGTACTCTGGCAGCTGAGTTCACTACCGCTCACCGCAAAGATCACTGCTACTTCAAAGTAACCAAGTGGCACAACGGCAGCTTAACTCACGATGCGATGAACAAAGAACTGCTGGCACTACGAGCAAAGGAACAAGGCGACGATGCTCTGCTTCCGGCATTCTACGGAATGCACTTGATTAATTGAGTAAATGGCGTGATTTGAGCGGGCGAGTAATTCTTCGACCGTAACAGGAACCGCGACATATATGACAAGTTCGTGACAAACAAGGAACAACAGAGAGATAGAGAAAGCTAAGCTGTAAAGCAGGGGCGGACAATTTGCGGCCGGCGGGGCATATGTGGCCCGCAACAGCGATTTCGGTGACCAACAAAATCTTCAAATCTTAAATTTCCTACAACTTATCACAGTTAATGCTGGTGATGAGGCTAACTTGAACATAAACTTGCTTAATTTCCATTAGAAGCCCTGGCCCTCCTCTAAACACGGCGTACTCAAAGTGGCCCCCGCATTAAACTAATTGCCCACCCCTGCTGTAAAGGATACATTATCATTCATTGCAACGATGCTCCATGGGGAGGACCGTAACTGACGTCGCGAATTTTATAAAAACTTAAACCACTCCCCTNATGTCACACTTTCTCGTATCCTACAAATATAACGTCACAATTCGCAAAACTCCTCCCCTAAATGGCACAATTTCGACAACGGCGAGGCTCTGTGCGGGAGAAAACTAACGAACTTATTTTCCTGTTCACTACATTTTTACAAAATATCCGTTAAATTCCAAACGATAGATATGAACTATGCATAAAACAATTGTAAACTGGAGCGTTCAAAAATTTTTCAGGGCGAACCGCTTCCGTTCCCCCTGAAAAATAACTACCCTTATGTCTGTGTAGTCAGTGAAAAAATTGTAGAGCGATAGTTACATCATTTATGGACAAAGCCCATAGTGCATGGTTTGGAACCTGATAAAAAACTGCAGACGGATATGAGTAAAAACACAGCTTGCAATATAAGACCATAGCTCAGTATTTGATAAAAACGCTTCCTGTATGGAATGCTGCAACAATGAAATATCGTGCAACAACAGGTAAGCGGCAAAGCTTGGGCAGGCAAGAAAATAACGTTAACACAATCGGATGTGTAGAAATTACATCATCAAAAAAAAAACACTTTCGACATCATTTACAAATTCAAGACGTGGCCACCAATGCGGTCTTAACGTCACAAGTTCGCTTAATGCCAACACAGAGGATCAAATAAGCAAAAAATCGGCGTTGCCGGATTAAAAAAAGTTCTATTCTCATAAAACGGAGCCTGAATTTGTGATGTGCATTTTGCGCAGAACCTTCTTTGCATATTCGGTTGTGTAGTTCTTTTGATTACACCGAGTCATGTCAGTTTTACGCTGTTGCGTCATGGAAGCGCACAAGAAAGCATTATTAACAGCGACAACACCGCTGGTATTTCACCGGTAACCTTGAAAAGTAGCGTTTAAGGGCAAGCCTGGGCATATATTTGATCCACGGGTTCCGTCGATTGGCCTGGAGCGTACTCGACCGTTGACGAAGGCAACCAAAGTGCGAAACTCCATTTCATTCGCTGGATCTTCAGCAGAATCTTGTACTTCCAACTTGAAATGACCGTTGTACTCTTCAAATGAGCTTGCAGTCTGCGGATTGCCCTATTAGAACAATAAACCACGTAAAATGCATTTCTCAAACGGCGAAATGTTCCACTGAAATTGCAGACAAGATCATTGTGAAATGTTTTTGTCTTTAACATTCTGCAAAAATGACAATACAACAGCCGATATTATGGAGTTACATCAAAAAGTAATACTAATACTAATGTTCTTTTCAAAACGTGGTAGGGTTGCATTTTTGAGTGGTTTTCCATAGACAATAAAACAAACCTGTCTCCAGCCTAAGTCTCTTACACGAGTTTTAGTCTGTGCGACTGGTTGCTCGAAGACATGTTTTTATAAGAAGCGGAACGAGATTGATCACACTTGGGTGGTTTTTGTAAAATGAGACAGAGACTTGAATTTGGATTGGGGAGAGAAAGTTTGAGACTCCCTGTGGCCCAAAAATGTGAAATACCAGGGGATTCAGCTGATTTGGTATTAAAATAACATATATCGAAGCTAAATCGAACAAATGATGCAAAAGAAATGTGACAGAACGTGGAACTTACACGAGAGACGATTTGCAGCCAACTGACTTGACGTTCAGTTTATATCTTTCTGTTTAAAAAAAACAACTAAAAATCGTAAACCTATCTGAGTTTTTTCCTCGTATTCGTGCTTGTTTTCGACCGAAATCGTTTGATCTCGCACCTTTTCCAGGGAAGCACGAGCATTGAGTAAAAGTTCAGCCAGCCGACTTTTACTCCTCAAGAATTATTAAAAAAACTAGTTGTCGTGTTTCGATCGACGTTGCTTTACGCCAGCGGTACTGGCCAGATCAAATCTTTACATACAAGGCCTTCAATATCTTGGATGTCATGTCATCAACAGCAACGCACAAGTGAACATTCTAAAGCGTTGCAGGTTAATATAGTAGTTGACGCTTACGATGTCCGAAAATATATTTTTCAGATAGTGAAGCAGGCGTGTCGTCAAGTGGACGAGCCCAACAATGAACATTGGGTCTCTTTCATTAATACAAACAACATCGCTGTAGTAAAACAAAACTTGGAGGAAAAAGGGAGTAAAATACTTTTTCCGGTTTGTTCGAACACACGTTTAATTTTCGACGAATGGCTAAAAAGAAATTATATCCAAAACTCAAATATTTCTGGAAACTTTATCATTAACAAATTAGACCAACACGCAGTTTATACACTAACACACTAGAGATAAAGCTGAAGGCATCAAATTGTGTTTGGGTCAGCGCCACCACGCACGCAACTAACCAAGACACACCAGCTGCATTGTTCCGCTGTAACCAATACACTATTTAAAATAATTGACTCACCACTATCCTGTAATGCTGGACACCATCGTTAAATTTTAGAGCCAAGGAAAACGCACCTGAAAAAATGAAACCAGTGAGTCAAGTCGCGTACTTGACAACAGGGCACAGAATTTTGTGCAAATTTGAGAAAATGATCTTTAAAATATGCTTTCTGATCTCAATCCAATCCAAACGCGTTTATCAGCAATCAAGCTCACTTAATCTATCGCCAAACACATATATGGGACGCGATTATGGTATCGGTTGCATTGCATACAAGTCATATCGTTCACATTTAAATAATATTCAGTACCACTGTTGTATGAAGATTTACATGTGCCTGTAAAACGCAACATTTACCCAATGGCTGAGAAAGATAGAGAACCACCGCCGCCGCCGCTGATGTTAAAGTGTATGAGATTATGTACTTCGCAATAAGACAATGCAAACACGAATGGCAGAAATTAGCGCGATTTCAAACGTAGATGTTGTCATCTTTCTCAAAACACGAGGAAACTTCGAAATGAGCGCAAATGACAGAAAAAAGAATAAGATTAGCATGACAACATTTCATGAATTCATTTGTCTACGTCTTGAGGTAATACTTGTGGTTTAAACTGCATGTGCAGACATGCAATGGTGATTTTCATTTTAACAGTATGGCTTGCCTTTCCCACTACGTGTACCGTATATATGATTTCTTCAAAAAATGGAAAAACATGAACAACAAAATTGTATTTTGGAAATACAAAAATCCGCGATCAACTTGTGGAAATTTGCGGCTAGAACAGAAGGTTCACTCGTTTGAGCTGATAAATATATAAATAAAAACAAGGATACTTTTTTGAAAACTCGCCATGTTTCTCGATGACTGCTAACAAACAAATAAGGCGTAACTCCTCCGTTGGAAAATGTACATGAACGCAGTCACTTACTGCCAAATTTACAGTGCGATTGAACTGGCAAAAAATAAGCAACGTCACATGCTTGTATTGAAATTTCAGCCATCACATAAACTGGCACAAAAACGTCCTTGCAAAATGTATTCGCTCCACATCTGCTTTTGCGCTGAAGACACTGATTTTGAGTGCTATCATCACGCTCAATGCTCGGAAGTGTATTATACGTCCCGGTTTGGCCGGGACTGTCCCGGCCAGTGATGCCAGGTTATTTTTTAAAAACAAGCAAATTTGAAAAACAAGCCTAAAATGGATAATTTAACGGAAAAACAAGCCCAACGCGCGTTCGGTAGGAAAGTTCAAAAAAACAAAACCAGCAGGTTAGTTAAATACAAAAACAGGGAGGGAAATCAGAAAAAACAAGCCCAAAATGAGCAAATTTACACAAAAACACGCCCAACTTTCGTTTTGTAGTGAATTGAAAGAGCAAAATGGCCATGAAATTTGATAAAAAAGCCATCCGCAATACAGAAATCTCCAAAAAACAAGCAAATTTAAATCAAAACAAGCCCAAAAACAAGCAACCCGCAAGTCTTAAAAAAAACCGCAAACTGACAAAAAATAAGCCAAAATTCGCGGGAAAACCGCAAGGTTGGCAACACTGGTCCCGGCTTAATCGTCTGTCCCGGTGTCCCGTCCCGGTTAGCAAAATGTCCCGGAAATTCACTTCAGNGAAATNTTCAAAATNAACTCCAGCCTGATGATGCATTGTTATGAAATAATTCCGCTCAATGGCGATTTGTAAAATTGGGGGCTTATTTTTGCGTCATTTTTCCATTGTCTTCAATGGAACTACAGCAACTGCTGCAGTTAGAAGCAGTGTTGCCAACTGGTATATATATATATACTACATTTGAAAATTTTGGTAGATTTTTAAAGTGCTTGGTATATAAATTTTCGATTTGGTATTGTATGAAAAATTTGTATATATTTGGTAGATTTTCGTTGGTGGGCTTAGTTAAGACTGTAAACCAAAATATTTGTTTTTTGCAAAGCGTAAACAAAGAAAACAGTGATGTTTTTGCTTAACATGGAATGGGAGTAAGCATGCACTTTGGCTTAATGGAGAACAAGACTAGAAAAGAGCTGGAAGGTTCTAAAAAAAAACTGAACGTTGCACAGTGGCGCAGCCAGCTCCATAATTTTTCGGGGGCCAAAATGTTTAATTTTAGGCGAGCAACAATATTTTTGTTTGAGACGTCGCTTTTCAAAGCATAAAATGACTATATATGCTAAAAATTTAAGGGGGTACAAACCCCTGCCCCCTGGTTACGCCTATGACGTAGCGTTTGGTTTGCACTTCAGTCAGTCAAATTCGCCAATGCATCCTAAAGTTAGAAAGCTGCGTATGGGAGTGGTAGAAGATCTTGAGAAAAGTGACTGATAGAGTTTGTATGGTTTGGAAATCAGGATTCTGCTGGGGCTGTACATCTCTTCTGCAAACTGCAAAAAAGAAAATTAGACACCGCTGCTAAGCGGAAATAATGCGGTGGACCACAAAAGAAATTAAAATGCAATTGCAGGTGTTGCAAGGTTGAATATTCCAGTGGCTAATAAATCTGACACTGCTGAAGTTAAGTAGAAATTGAGTTGCAGCTTCTTTATGATGTCACTCCACATCAGCAACTGTTGAGCATTTAAGTGAAGTAGTAAAAGCATGGAAAAAGCAGCATTACATTAAGTTTTATGTTACAGGTAGCTTTGGTATATATTTGGTATGTTTTTAGACCACATTTGGTATATCTGTTGTCAGAAGAGTTGGCAACACTGGTTAGAAGCCATTTTGTATGCTTTGAGAAGGCAGGATAACTTTCAGTTAGTTTTGAGTCATTTTATGCTGAAAGTAAG
>JGI24021J15306_10012186_pt1 | contig 10676 bp, 12 predicted proteins | sample Ectturendosymbi1_FD_15306 | JGI IMG/M metagenome (IMG submission 15306) | reverse complement strand
CCGGAAGCATCGTCTTGAAACAAGTCGGAAGGGTGGGTGTTGTCCTTGCCGATGTGTTGACTTTGTTTATATTTGCGTGACTGACGCTTCGGGCTGAACCCTGGATTTACTTCGTCGCGGGGGCGGTTGAGGTGAACGCTCTCCTCAAGGGTCGCTCCTCTCAGTGATTATTCGGTGGTTGTGGGTCGGTCAGCCAACTTCTTCGATTGAGAGGCGAACCAGGGCTGTGGAGCCGGAGCCAAAAACTTTTAGATGGTGGAACCGAAGTCGGTGCCTGAAAATAGGGTTCCGGTTCCACAACCCGACTTTGTGGGACGAGTTCCGGCTCCACAGCCCTGATGTTGAACACTATGCTATTGTCGCCCACAGACATAAATAGAAAAGTTATTCTAACGTTGTTGAAACTCTGCTTGTTTTAAATCAAAAAATCCTAGAAGGGTTTTGTTGCTACAACTGGTTTCCAACAGTTACGGGCTGAAAGTTAAAAGAAAGTTGTTCATCGGGTCGAAACTATCGCTTTGTTTGACTCGCTGTGCGCCGCCATTTGCTGCTGTTTGAAAATCACCAAAGCAAGGAAAAGTGCGTCACGAAACCTGCGCGCATTGCGATTCGTTCGATGATTGGTCGTCAGTTCGCACGTTCGTCTTCATTCTAGCTGAACGAGAAAGACATGAGCATGTTGGAAGAACGGATCAAGCGCTCGGGAAAGTTCAGCGAGAGCACTACCCCCTCAGCCGTACCGAGCTTGGAGCAGCTCCCCCCCGAAGCACCGGCACAGAAACCGGCCAAAGAAGCACCTGTCCAGTCCAACAACAGCCAAACGAGGCCCGCAACCGCCGCGAACAAGTGCGTACCGCTAAACCCTGTTTGACCTTTTACCACCGCCGAAGAAGCTACATTTTTGTTGTCGATGTCTTTGGGAACAAACCAGGGCCGTCGTCAGCGGGGGGGCAGTGGTGCCCGCCCCCCTCATTTAAAATCTGTACTCCCCATTTCATGTTTGGTCCCCTGGTTGCTCCATACACCTAATATTGTAATTAAAAATGGGCCCCCTTGTGTTTGCCCCCCCTGCTACGAAATCCTGGCGACAGGCCTGGGACAAACGCGCGCATTTCAGTATTGTCATTCAAACATTCAACGGCGCAGCAACACACCTAAAAATGCGTTTTGAAAACCTAAAACAGCTGGAAACGCAGCATTGCATTCCGCTCGTTCTTAGGTCACGAATGAATGCGTTTGTTTAAATGAAAATTCGACGTCCACGAACAGAATCCGTGAAGTCGATCTTCAATTGCCGCTTGCTTGCGTTTTTTCTTGTCGTTCCTCCTCAATATCAGATTGTTGAAATTCAAACGATCTTGCAGAGCAAACTCCCTGGCCTCCATGCGGGAACTCCATTCATCGGGGGTCGAGGAGAACTACCCCCTCCCAGCGAAGGTCACCGAGCTGATGTCACAAGTGGTCGACGTCAATGTCGACCATCTGCTCGAACCGATCCCGTATCCGCAGTTCTTGAAAGATTTCAAGTAATTAGCATTTTTCGTTGTTTGTGCATCGTTCCGTTTAACTACTCGCCTTTCTTAATTAACACGTACCCCGCTAATAATCTTCCTGGAATGCCAACCACGTTTTTTTTCTAAACTGCCGCGAAATCCAGCGTTTGATCGAAGGCGACGCAACGTAAAGCGAGTACTCGAAATACCTGAGTCTGTCTCACACAGCGCGAGACCAGTTTTGCACCGCAAGGCTGGATTAAGCTGTGTCCAAACGGAAATCTGCTGCAACGAAAGAGCCTGCTCGCTGGGAAAGTCTGTTGTAGCAGCATTATAAGTTGGTTTGACGTGTTAAGGGTTGATCTCATAAGACAAGGAAGCAGATACATTGCGTTCGGGCTTTTGCTTTGAGCCGTCTGTCGCTCGAAACCGCGTGAAAATAACCAAGCGTTATTTGATTTTGTGCATTTAATTCTACTAAGCAAGGTTGGAACTCAGAAAAGTGTGTTTAAATCTCTTCCAATCACTGCCAAATTTTGCCTGAACTCTCTCACTTGTGTTTCAACCGAGATATTGTTATTGCGTCATAATGTTTCCTTTAAGTGATTTGCTAAAGAAAACAGTGAGAGCTGATGACTTGTGTGGATTCCACCCAGTTTTGAGTTTGTCACCAGTTAAAAAGTTTTAAGCGTACGCGTGACGTAAGCTCACGTACATTTTCCAATACACTGTGTGTTGTGGTGTCGGTATCACAGGCCGTCCTCCTGGCTTGAACTTTTTGCTCATGAAACATTTGGATTCAAAGATAAATGATTACTTATTATAAAAGCTTTATGTTTCGCTCGCCCTAGTACCGTTTTTTTTGTTTGTGTAACAAAAAAATAGAACCTGCATGAGTTTTTTTGTTGAAGTTGGTTTTCAGCGCTTGTTTTGCGCGCACAGTGACGCCAACGCGATTTCGAACGCCAACTCGACTCTGGACATGGTTGTGTCGCAAATGGCCAGCACTGACATTACCACCTGTACCACTGCGTTTCAAGAGGTTAGTGTTTGCACAAGAAAGGGAAGAAACCTTTGAACGAAGCGCCGCCAACTGTTGGCGCTGTAACTCACCTCGTACGTTGTGCTGCGTCATCCGACCTGTCGCAACAGTGTGTGTGTAAACGCCTTCTTCGAAATATTGCAACATTTTTGTCAAACTCGTGCAATCATTTACACGGTGCTTGCTTAAAGCTTGCGAAGTGCTGCGACTTGATGCCGGTTTCACGCAACTCTGGCAACAGAAAGGTTAAAATGCCACAGTGTATGTGAATATTTTTGTTGCGTAGAACTATGAACAAAGTAAAGAAGGCTGCAAACTTAAGCGACGGATTAAGACTTTTAAAAATGGTCTGTTTAGACACCGTTTCAGAAAAAACACCTACTTTTAATAAAACCAATTAAATTTTAACGCTGGTTTGCAGCCCTCTGATTTTCCATTACTTCAGAAGTTTTCCCGCTTTCTTCGAATTTTTGAAGCATTTCCTCATCTCTTTACCGACCTATCTGCGTTTTGCTCGTTTTCAACATCGCCCTTACTTCCGAATCTTGCGCGCAGTTGTGGGAGGTCTTGAAATCAGAAGAGAAGCTGCCGCTGCTCGAAAGCAGAATCGACCAACTGCTGACTGCCTGCTCCACCCAGCTCCGTATGGTCACCAACAGGTTCGCTACGCGCGCGCTTACCTTACCACGTTAACGCCTCAGCAAGTCCCGGCACTGTCTGAACAACGCTCCTTGCTTTCGTCGCAGGTACCCCCCGGACGGTGGCAAGAAAGGGTCAAAGGTCAACGGCGGCAGTTCGGAGATAAGTTTGTCAACTCTGCTGACCTTCTGCAAAAGCAACCTCGCCATTCTGATGAAGGTACGACGCCAACTTCCTGAGGAGATGGCGTCATACACGTTGCGTGATTGCAGCATTAATTTGTAGGTTATTTCTCACGTTTTGCATTCAAAACAACACTGGCCGATCAAAAGTTGCCTATTAGGACATTCGATTTTTGGTTGTTGCCATGTTAACCCATTAATTTTATCGCAAGATCGAACCTCATGGCGATGGAGTCAGGTTTTCTCCGATAAATTTATGCGTCAAACGGTCACTGTCTAAGAAAAGCCTGGGACCAACCACGCAGAATGATAATTATGCGAGCAGGCATTTTCATGACCAAACAACACAAGCAGTTCAGCGAGAGATCACCAGAAGAACACTTGAGCCCATCAGTTTCTTCAAAGGAAAACCACGTCCACGTGTAAACTGCCACACGATCTTGTGACCTCTCAAATGGCAGGGTCCCGGATGTTTTGGGCAAGGTTCCTATGGTTTGTTGACGTTCATGGGCCTGTTTTTTCAAACCCCTCCCCCAATCTAACATAGCTTCATAAGATCCACAACCCTTCGCGACTGCTGCAAGCAGCTGACTGCTCGGCACCACGATGACTCAGGACGCTTTTTCAAATATTTTTATTTCCAGGTCTTTCACTATTACCGGCTTTCGACGCGCGTATCCGCCTACGTCATGTTCGACCTGGTGCGTTGCGTCATCAAGTTCATGATGAGCGAGCAGCTCGCGTCATTCGACGACGCGGGCAGGCTGAACCAAGCGCTGAACCAGCTCGTGCTGAGAATGCTCGAGAACAGCGACCCTACCGCGATCAACTGGTTGGTTGCTTACTGGATGCGACCTTTGTGGCGTGCTTGACTTTAGGGTTTGCGGCATGATTCGCGTTGCCATGAACAACGGTGGAAACATGTTCGGCTGCACGCAGCGCTTTTTACTGTGGAGTGTGTGTATGTTGAATGTTCACGAATTTTACGACCGTCTTCCTGCCAGCCAAGCAACGCGCAGTTCGCTGGAAAATTCGCGTGTGTCAAAACCGATCAAGATGAAAAGATTTCGCGAAAAACTTCTGTTTACGGGTTTTAAACTGAACGAACAGACGTGCCTCGTTCAGACACACCATGGCTTGCTGTGTATTCGAGTACGAGACGCGTTTTTTTTGCCGTTTGCTGTTCTAGATCTTGTGCACTTGAAGGCATTGTCTGGGAATCGGAAATGACGCCAGTGTTATTGCGCTGTGGAGAATGATTCATGTGAAAAAAGCGAAAGTATTGTTTTTTGCACGTATCGCACTTTCTTAGAGCGCTTGGTTCGGGCCCTACACCATCAGTCTCCACCTTACATCACATGACTTTCTGTTTCAGCGCCCTACTTCAAGTTTTACACGACGCCATGGAAGGCGGTTCGAACACATACGTCGACCTCGTCATCAAAGTAAGTTGATGATAATGTAAGTTGATAAAAATAGATCACTGCATGCATAACTTTCTCTAGTTCCATTTTCTGTGAACTACTTACTTCCGGCAAAAGTTCGTTTTGCTATCGGTATTTCCCACCTTGAGAAAACCCGGCCTTACGTCAGCAAAACGTTTTCTTTTCTCAGTGTGTCTGGAAGCTCGCACGCACGATAACGAACTTCATCCCCCCCATGGCTCCACCCGAGCCGGGAAAGTGCAAACATCGGCCTGTTAACGTAAGTCGTATGAATACGTTTGCTTCGAATTTATTTTACAAGGACTTCTGTGACATTTCTAGAGCTTTTTGCTGCAAGTGTTAAAAAGAAGTTGTAGAAAGCCTTGTTGTATTGTTATGCACGATGTTTTTTTCTATTGCAAAAAAGTTTAATGCGTTTAGCAACCTTTATTCATATTTTATTCAACTGTCAGTTAGAAAATAGTACGTTGTGCTTTTTGCAGTTGGCTCCGGTAATGGCCAAGATGGACCGGTTTTGGATCGCATACCCGAAGAACCATCCGGTCTATACTCGGCTGCAGAACAACATCCCACTTCGCTCCATCAAAACCATGTTAACGATTATTTGCAAACATATGGGTCAAAAGGTGAGAACTGCCACCAGTTCCGTCGCCGCCACGGGGGCTTTGGTGGGCTTAGCCCCCCCCCAGCCAAAACTTCAAGCCCCAAATTGAAACGTGAACCACTATAGATCAGTTTAGATTTTGGCAATTTTTAGAATGTCAACCCCCCTACATAAACGCAAGACTGTTGAAGACTTCTTGGCGTCGGTTCTGACTGCCAATCTCCCCAGTACTTGAACGAATATTTGTCCCAACCTTCATTTTTTCTGCCCTCAGTGGTTTGATTCGAAGATTTATTGTAAATCTTCAACGGAATCCTCAATCTCTGACGATCTTTATCAAATTTTATTTGCATTTCAAGATTTGAACCTAAACGATTTTGTTGAAATAACTTGAATATCACGCGCTTCTCACGTGTGGCCATCGCCTGTCGCGTACAAACCTGTTCAAAGCAAAAGTTCACGGAAACGCTATTCACGTTTCTTCACTGTACGTCACGGTTCATAGCGGCCGTGTTGGCGTTTGGACAAGCGATTGGCGACGTCACTTTCGCCTTCTACCTGTCGACATTTTTGTGGAAGCCGACGAATTCCCGACGTCGTCCTGTTAAGCTTAGTTCACTGCATTCCTACTTCGTCCAGGTCGCCGACGAGTTGTACATGATCCCGAACCCGGCGTCCTCCCACGTCGTCGACACTGTGCAGAAGCAGACCGGTTTATCGCGCGTCGAACTACTGCGTCGGATCAGCACAACAGCTGATAGGAAGGTGCGTTTGTGAAATGCGTGCACGTCGATGCAAGCGGAGCAGTTCTTTGTCAAAAGACTGTTGCAAACGTTAGGGCTTCTAAGGTGCAAGTGCTTTGGCAAAATACCAAACTTGAAAGCTGGTGCTTATTTAAGGACTGTTCGTGTTCATTGTTTATGAAGATAAAGTAGTTCAAACAGGCTGCCGGTACCAAGATACGACACTACAGGAACGACACATCAGAATTGTTATCTGTTCTGCACAAGTTACGGTCTCACCGACTGAAGCTAAATCTTTGATAATGTTTTCGTTTGCTGGTGGCTTTCGTGAAACTAATCGTAAACGATTCCCCACTTCAGACAAGAAAGAAGTCTTTGGCTTGAAAGATTTGCGGGAAACCGTAGCAACTTTTTCTCGAGTCAAAATTTCTTACAGTTCGAACTGCTCGCCTGCGGGGCGTTTGCATCGTTTCGTCACCGCTGACGTTGTCTTTCGCAGGAAAACATCGACGTCATATCCGGTGTTAGTCTGGACGCGAAACTGGCGCTTATTTTCAAGAAGGTAGCCGATCTTGACCAATCACAACAGGTGAGTGCGGCAAACACGTGACGTAAATCGTCCAATCGCAGACCGGTCGGCTGTGTTTGAAAACGTACTCGGTAATTCAGGGGTGGGGAGCCTGCGGCCCGCGTGAACACTTGATATGGTCCGTATCAGAATTTTCGTTACCCATGTTCGAGCACAAAATCGCGTCAAAACGAAGCTCCATTACAATCAGGTACTCAGATAGCAAGTTAAGAGTAGTTATTCTTCCTCATAGTTAGACAAAGGTAGAATTATTAAGTGATTCTGCGGCCCGCCAGCGCTAATGGACAATTCATGCGGCCCGTGACGGTAAAACTTTTTCAGTGTTGACGTGTGTGTAGAACAGTAGCAGAGCAGTTGTATGCCAAATTTTGAATAAAATCTGTTGATGAGTTTAATTTGCTTTTTTGATTTCTCACATCTTTTCCAAAAAAGTGGAAAGAAAGTTCAGGCAAAAATATCGTATAGTTTTTCACCTGAAAATATTCCGGAAGAACTAAAAAACTGGCGCAAAATTTGGTTGTGCTCCCAAAGAGTTTTGTCCGCTTACGAACATGGTAACAGGAGGTTTCCCAACCTGTGGTCTGCACAGGAGGTCGGTGAATATATAAAAAAATTTTAAGTGAAACGTACGTTCCACCAACACTGTCACAAATAATTACCGCTGTGATCCGTAAATGAAATAATTTTTGCAGGTTTACAATCGTAAATCTTGCTTCTTGCACCATCTCTTCTTGCTCTTGCCAATATGAAGACAAAATACAGGTTCACACATACCGTGGGCTCTGACTTAAGAGTTTACCTGTTAGAAATAGCTCCGTAGCGCTCCTTGGGCAAAAGCGTTCACCTCAACTGCCCCAACAAAAAGTACAATTCAGGCTTCAACCTGCCGCTAATTGTCGTTAAATAAATCCGTCGCACTGGACGCGGTCAATAAAAGAAAGTTCCGAAAATCGATAAATGGTGCTGTAAGGAGCAAGTGTATCCGCCCCACTGATGTTGCCAGTTTTTTTACCATTAAACCTTATTCAGTAACACTTGCTTTTCATTTTATGTTATCCTTCTCCGTTGGCTGGGCAAAAAAATTTGATGCGACATGAGATTGGGATCCGAGAAAACTAGATTCACAAATGGGGGTCCGTGCCCCCAAAAGTTTGGCAAACCCTGCTTATAGTATTTAGATGTGCTGTTTGCAGTTTAAATGTCTGTCATTTACGGCTTTTATAAATGGTTTAGGAAAACACCTTTGATATTTTCGTCTCAAATATTAGCCATTTCTTCGTTTTTATCGACGTTAGCCATTACAATGCATCCGTCGAGAAATGAAATGAATCGCTTTGCCACTGGTCTCCAAGAACCAGCGCATCATGTACGTAACTGATCCAAGAACCAGCGCACTATGCACGTAACTGGTCCAAGAACCAGTGCACCATGCACGTAACTGGGCCAAGAACCAGCGCACCATGCACGTAACTGATCCAAGAACCAGCGCACCATGCACGTAACTGGTCCAAGAACCAGTGCACCATGCACGTAACTGATCCAAGAACCAGCGTACCATGCACGTAACTGGTTCAAGAACCAGCGCACCATGCACGTAACTGGTCCAAGAACCAGCAACACCATGTACGTAACTGGTCCGTTTCCAAACCCAACCAAACAATAGTTACCGACCAAAGCCAGTGTAGACGACGCCCTTACTCAACCCTGCTCATCAACCTCGGTCTTTCAGAGCAGTTTCGTGAGAATAGAACCGCTGTATTTTTTAATGAAAATGAAAACGTCGCATCCATTTGGTCTAAACGAGGCAACGATCATCAAAAAGTTCAGAGAACGGTGGAACGGGCGCAGGAGTGCCGCGTGTCTGAGGTCCCTGCCGTAGATCGTCCTCAGAACCATGGTTCGCTTTAGGATTCATCGACACTTTGCTGTTGTAACGAAACGCAAGAACAACCTGGTCACGAAATAAAGTGAAACCTGCCTACGCACAGTTACGTTTTACCGCGGAGCCCACCATCAGCTTCGCTTGATCCAGAAATGTTTCAGTTTTGTGGGTTCGGTCACACACAGCAATATTAGATCTAAGCTTTTGTTTCACGAACAAAGGTTTGTTTAGTTTTGTTTTTATGCATGCTTGTCAGCTGTTGTTTTTTTTCGCTGAGACATTTCGGTCATTTTTTTGCTGAGACATTTCGGTCATTTGTCTCACAGTTGTATAAAAACTCGCCGTAACAGTATTTATTAGCTTTATATTTTCAGAAATTCTGACCGAAGTGACTTTTTCGGTCATTTCAAAAAAGTTTCGGTCCATGACCGATGATAAAAACTGTTCGTCAGACGTTCATTTCCCGACCGGGGTCCATTTTCGAGTTGTCCAGTGTTTCACAGAAGCGCGCTTCAGCACAGGCTTCAATCCCGTCGAATGTCGCTGACATGCCAAGACGTCACCAGCCTATGACGTCATGTTTATTGACAGGGCTTGCTCGACTTGTACGAGTTCAAACAAGACAACCCTGGCTATAACATCGACCGTCACATCGAAGCCCTCGAGGTCGACGCATACCGAGATTACGTGAAGCGCGGACTGAAGAAGATTGACGCCGAACGTCAGTCTAAACTCACCGGTCAGATTTTAACGTGTGCAGCTGTCAAAGGCGTGCAGCAGTCTTCCTTGCCCTTTCTGTCTGCCAGCATCACGCTTGTAGCGATCAGCTTCTACTGGTGCATGTTTTTTCGACACAGTGCTTAGCTTGTTTGAGGCTTCCACTTTCCAATCGGTCGTTGATGTTAACTCGCGCCAAGTGCCTTTTTCTTGAGACGAAACGCTGATTCCTACGCGACTCATGCTGCTCGTCGAAGGTGACAGTTATTTTTTAAGCTAAACCGCTTGTTTTGTGTCAAAAGTGCTGCAGGCGGTCCTTGCGCCTTTGAAAAGAAAATGGAGAAACCATCGCAAAGAGCTTTAACGTCCGGTGTTTTTCGGTTTCAGGAGTCCCGGTTCAAGTCCCGAGCGCTTCATCGAAAGACTACGCCGAGCGAATTAACGTAAGTCGCGCGGCGATTGCTGAGCAAAGCTTTCAGTCGGTGGTGCTTTTGTGACGTCGATAGTCGCAATTGTCTCTGAAAATGCTCCTTTCAATGAGAGGGTGTCATCTTTCTTTACGGGGTTGTTAAAGTTTCGTCTTTAGCAAGAAAAACGAAAACCCGAACCATCATCACATTCTTACATCGCTTTTTCGAATAAGCTTTTCTGGATCAAAACCAGCTGCACATTTTTTCTAAAGTTATTTGCGACAGGTTCGAAGCTCTCAGAAAAAAACACCCACAATCAAACACGAAAGCAACCCCTCCTGACTTATTTTCAGTAATGGTCTTGTCAACAATGCATACTTTGAAAATGTTCTCAGCCCGCTAAGATAGCTTTGTTACTCTAGCATTGCTGTGAGTTCCATCAGAATCTGCCTAACCACCAGAAAGGCTCGATCGTACCTGCTGTGGTGATAATTGATAATTGCTCCATGACAAAATATTACCCATAAAGACTAACAGAAACCTTCCGCAAAAACCTGGCCACAGTTTATTAAAACAGGAATACTGATTTCGCTGAAAGGAGCATCGTCAGTTCCACAAAACAAAAAGTAAAAAACGTAAAATATTTGAGCTGGGTCTGCAACGACAGCTTACTCGTAGATTCTCAGCAGCCGGCGTCCCACTCGAACGCCCTGGTTATTGATTCGCTTTTTCTTTCAGGCGCTTCGCGTCAAGTGCGGCCTGCCTCCCCTGGAGAAGGGTGCCATGCGCACGAAGTGCGGACTCGACCAGATCGACACCAACCAGGCCAAAGCGCCCGAGACCGACACCAAGGTCTTGGTCCCGAGCGCTTCCGCCAACCTCGACCTCACAGGTTCCCGTGCACCGAAGGTAGATTATTTTTTGGTTCAT
>JGI24021J15306_10012185_pt1 | contig 10676 bp, 9 predicted proteins | sample Ectturendosymbi1_FD_15306 | JGI IMG/M metagenome (IMG submission 15306) | reverse complement strand
ATTCACTTTAGACATGAAACGCACGAAATTCACCAAAAATCCTCCGAAGAGCAAATGCAACTGATACGCTCTACTCTACTCTATGCGTGAACTGCGAAGCCGCTGAGCTCCTCCGATTCTTTACAACTAAAAGTCACTTGGAGTTTCCTTTAAACGCATGGGAAAAATATCATTCGTTAAAGAATCTGCCCTGTGACAAAGTAAAGAAGTAGAAGAATGAGTATTGCTTATCATTTTACCACTAAGTTTCACTGCACACCAAACTTCAGCCACGACTTTTCAGAAACGCTTGAATGTGGACAAAGACGCCAGCGAAAATGGACCTTCAGGAACATGACGTTTCCTACCACTATTTAACATTTCAACATAAATTGACTGTAAATGAGATGCACTTTTACTATCCAAATTGAAATGCCACTCCTCAACATAAAAATGGTAACACATGTGATAGACTTACACTATTGTGAATGAAAAGAGTTGCTCTGGATTTCGGATAGTCTAATTTCTCAATTCTTGACAAAAATTCTTCAAAAAATGGAGTTGGTTCCTCAACAAACACAGCAAGTTGAACGTAGGGGTATTGACTGACCTGCAAAACAATAAAAACATCGCTAATTCTCGGCGTAAAATATAAGACAAGTAAATTTTGCTATCCCATTATCAAAAAAGCAGGTTTCCTTCCCTCACAGTTACCACAAGAACAAAATGACCAGAATGCATCTGCACAGTAAAAACTATTAAAAAGGTTTTAACATTGCCTAGGTGCTTTTTGCTGTAACACACAGCGTGGTAGTCTGAAAAACATTACGCTCCATAGTGTTTTCAGAGAAAAATATCATAACCTAGCAAACACAAGGCCGACTGTAGAAAACTGTTCATACTGGATCTAACGTATTTCAGAATCTTTTATGATTATGTTTTTCAGAATCTTTTATGATTATCCCGGTTTGATGCAGGAAAGTAACTTCGACGCAACCGTAAACGTATCATCCACTTGAAACCCCTTGCAACCATCACAGGTTCGAAATAACTTAATCGTGCAGTTGTAGTAGTTTGTGTTATGCCGTTTGGCATAATAGTGCCAATCTCGGCCACTTTCAGAACATAAAATAAATTCAGCAACTGAGAGTATCTGCGTTGTTTTTCTGTCTCCGCCACCTCGATGAAAATCCTTATGGCATTCGATATTTGGAGGAACAGGTTAGAAGCTTGATCGTTGCACTGAATCTTGCATAACATGATTGTCTTGAGAGGGGAAACCCATACCGTGCAACATTCAAACCAGTTTAACAAACACACCAAGCACGATGCTGCACTTGGCAGGGCTAAGTAAATCACTGTAACCGCTTCACAAAACCAGTCTTAATGCCTTCATGCCGAAAAATAATGCTTTTTAAATTCAATTTCCGAACTGATTGGTTAAGACGCAAATCTGATCCAGTAGCTTCACGAATCAGATCTTTAACCGTCTGAAACATCAACGCGACAACTCGCTCTGTCCTACAATGGAGCACGGAGGAAAAAAGCTTACATCCGAGATTTTGGATAAATCGAGAAGATCTTTGTCACAGCTTCTGCACCCGTAGTCACTGTGCCAGCCGTTTGGTACATAATTTGCAAAATGATTCAAATGAACCTGAAAAACAAAAGAATAAAATCCTGTGGCTAAACGGTCTTTTCCGGTAGCACTAACAGCTCATTCAAACAGAAGTACTCTCCACAGTGCGGGTAAGCAAGAAATCGATCAGACAATTTTTAATAGGAAATCGATCTGACGTAAACTTACGCATCATCAGTCCTTATTCAAATGAAATTTCTATTTTGAATGGGATTCTACTTCAATAAGCACTGAGGGTGCGTAATTTTACGTGAAATCGACTTCCTATTAAAAATTTGCTGATCGATTCCTTGCTTACCCCCACTGTGGAGAGTACTTACTTGAATATAAATATGTGCAGGTTTTGCATCATGGCAGAGTCCAGCCGGTTGATTCCTTGAAAGCTTGCAGCAAACCTAGAGCCTCTAATTTGCCAAACAGCACAATCACAACTGTTAAAGCATGATTTTGAATGCACCTACCTTCGACGGTCCATTGCCATGGATCACAGAGGGCATTGTTAAATATTTTGTGTTCCTTACTCTTGTCTCAGAGCTTTGTTCAACAAGTTCCAGTTCACCTGCAATCAGTTCACCGTTTAGCCAAGGCATTCTACAAACCTGCTTTGTTGGTCACCGAGACATTTCGGTCATTTGTCTCACAGTTATATTAAAAGTTAAACCCGCTGTAACAGTGTTCATTGACCTTATTTTCAGACTTTCTGAACGAAATGACTTAATTTTTTCGGTCATTTCAGAAATATTTCCGTCTATGACGGAAAAAAAACAGCTACAAACCATTCGAAGTACCACCGTTTTATTTGCAGTCAACGGAACTGTTTGTGACAGAACTTGGTACACAGCTTACTTCGAGCGAAATTGATATTCTGAACAAGTTCACTTTTGTGGTCCAGCTTGATGTTAAGGGTCTCCTGAACAAAAAGCATTAAGGAACGATAAAACATACGCAAAAGTTGGATCGGTCGAAANCCAAACAAGCAAATTTTCAGCATANTTTTTAATTTTGGCCAAAGCAAAATAAATATTTTTTTGGTTTCAGAGAATNTTAATTGCAAGTTTATCCAATACTGCCACAAAGTATTTGACAAATGNTTTTTCGTCTTTCTGGTTGAAGTGGAAAACGATGTTGGATCTAAAAACACCTAAGAGTATTTACCCTAATGGTGGGGTTAATGTAAAGCTTGGTGTAATAGAGTTGATCATCATCGGTATCAAGTACATTCCACTGGTTAATAGACGACCAGAAATACGGAGCATAACCAATGATTCCACCCGAGCAAAGAAACCGCTTTCCAACAGCTACCTCCGGGTACTTATCCTAAAAAATAAAACGGCGTCACGGTGAAAACGTACCAACTATGCGCATAAACAACAGCAAACTTGAAGCAGAATATGAATCAGATTGTTATACGACGGTAATTTCTTAGTTGAACTTCAGACGGCGTTTTACTACACACATTACATCCAGATCCACCGTGTTGCGACGGTTTTTAAAACAATTCTTTTAATCTTAAAACGCTTCCCAGGACACCTTATGTTGCACCCTTTGCTGATCTGCATCAGGTGTTGGAATTCATGTAAAGGAGATCAATAATTTAACTTTTTGGATGGAATAACTACAGGATCAGTTGTCCATAAAATATCTGCAGCCAGACATTCTGCGCTGGAATAAAACGAACCAAACACATCCCATGTTTTGGAACCGTGACAAAGTATTAGGCGGAAAGACATATAAAAAGCTTGGGGCCATTTTGAGATTATTAACACATTTTGCCAACAGAAGTGTGACTTCGCAACTGGTTTCCTACAGCAGCGAATTTACGGTGGACATAGGCCTACGGGAGGAGCGCAAATTAATGATTTTACAGCGCTAAAGGAATATGACGGTAGCATTTGTTGTGTATTTGTTAAAGTGATGTAGCATTAATTGCATATTCACTTGCAACAAACGCTGGATTCTTGGTTAGTTGCAGTTTGTTGCAAACGAAGTAACCTGAAAACAAGTATTGAATTCTCATACAAAACCTTAGACAAAATCACAAGAAAATCAAAACCTGACGGCAAAAGTTGGTAGCTCTCATGAAATGCATCTTTTATTTTTTGGTAACACGCTAAAAAGAGAAAATAGTGCTTCATCACCAAAGTGCAGACATAAAACTTTTTGTAAGTGCAGATACAAACTTTTTTAAATCCTTCAAATATCCAAACAGATCAAATACCCTTACAAGTAAGCAACCATAATTTCTATTTCCACCCTTGTCGCTTTTGTATATATGTTTCCATTCACCTCCTTCCCTCATGCTTCTGGTATTAGGATAGATTACACATCCCAAAACCATGTTATCTTGCATTTAGTAAAGCATTTTAAAACCACACCTAAACCAGTTACTACCTTCAGTGATGTATCTGGCCAAATAGTAGTTTCTGCTGAAAAGATCAAACTTGCATTGAATGCTTTGAACTTGTTCAGAATTTCATCCTTTCCACCAGCAAATACAACGTCATAACTATAATAAAAAATAGAACGTATGAGACTACATAGATGATCTGCATTGGCTTATAACAATTAGTTTGACATTTAACCACATTCATCATGGCACATAATTTCATTGCATTTAAGTGTTGTTTCTTCAGTGTGAATGTGCGAAAGTACTGTTGCAACCTCTCCGTTGGTGTTGCGTTGAATGTGTGATTCACCACGAACGGGATGTGCGCAAAGAACAGCACCCATATATACGAGGTGCGAACAAGCAATAATAGAGTCCTCGTGGCGTGTAATCTCTGATGATACTAGCATGTGAACGATTGAAGGTAACGACTAGTGTACGCGAAGAGTGATCGTGCCATGTGATCTCTGTTGTTGGTTGCTGCCACAGTGTGAAGCTTTGCGCACTTGCCGCTCGGGCTTTCCGATCGCAACACCATCTTTCACATTACCTCTTGACAAAAAAATGTTGGTCAGAATTTGTAACTGCACTGTGCGATAAACTAAATGAAAAACTTACGCATCAATATCGTACCTGTCAGTAAAAAATATAATCAAGTTTTCATTGTCCTTATAATCCACCAGCCCCTTTTTCAATAAGTTTATTTTCATTCCACCTCCAACAGAGACACGTATATCTCCACCTCTCCATTCTTCATGCATTCCCAATATCTAATCACAGATGTTTCTTTAAGATTCTTGCATTTCTGGTAGATAGCAAGTGCTGATACACAAAATGATTTGCTATTTTGTGTTGCTAGTTGAAACTTCGGAGCAGCTATGTCTTACCCGCAGCCCACAGGCCACAGGTGGCCCAGTCGAAGGTTTTGTGCTGCCCAGTTGAGGTTTTCGCTGCATTCAAAGTATCCTACATACTGACAACCTGTCCTTATTTTGATAACCTTGAATTCGACATTTTTGATGTAGGTGGTCTTTAGTGCCACTTTATCATGTCTGTTACCATTGCACTTAGGATTCGAACGCTTTCAGTACATTAGCTTTAAGCTAAATTTAGTTTGCTAAAATCAAAGTAAGCCATGCAATGTTCAGCCCTCAGTAATATGTCATTCAAACTGCGGTCCTGGTTAAAATAGTGACATCATTTTTGGCTCAATAAGCCATTTGGGTTGGACATACCTGCTTTAGACGTCATGCATGCAAATTTTTTAATGGTAAATGAATTTGTACCATTAAAAACTATCACATTTGACAAAATGCCAGCCATAGTATCTGCAATATCACTGCCTCAGTTATGCAGTATTTGTAACAGTATGTGCAAACAGCACAAATTGATATCAATAATTTTAAACCACCTAAATAAACAACACATCAGGTGAAAAATATCATTAAAAAAAAGCAGCACATGAACAATTAACCACCACCCAAAATACTCACCAAATAGTTTAAATCAAAATATTTCAGTGAATCCACATATCGTTTGTAACCATCAGTTTCATCTGTTGCAACACTGACAATCAGCAAATCCAAGTGTTCTAGATAAGATAATGATAAACATGGTCTGTAAAGCTAGCCCATACTACCATATGCAAAACGTTGAATCTACTGCATCACATCAACACCAATAAATAAATGTGACACAAACAAGTATGTTAGGCAAACAATTACCAATCTCATCACTCAGCAACACTGGCTTAACCAATCTCTTTCACAGCATGTACATGCACAGCAAAGAAGACCTCAATACAGATCTATACCAAACAATGTAAAATTCAAATCAGAGTTTAAGCAGTGGCTCACCTCAAGCCTATATCAATGTTTTTATTTATCTGGAAACTGATCACATGCTAGTGTTTTACGTCTGACATTCAAATCAGCAGCCTATTCAACCAATTCCAATACACTCGCAAAATCCTAGACAATACCCAAGGCAAATCAACTTTAAACGCTGGCATTTATCAGAGATCAGCGAACTAAGAAATTTGAAAATACCATCAGAAATTCCAGCCCTATGTTAATGTTGCGATCAGAAAAGCCCGAGCGGCATATGCGCAAAGCTTTGCACCGTGGCAGCAAGCAACAATAGAGTTCACATGTCATGATCACTCTATTATTGCTTGTTCGTGCCATGTTCAAATAGTGTTTTTCTTTGCGCACATCCCGTTCCTGGTGAATCACACAATCAACGCAACGTCACCGGAGAGGTTGCAACACTAATACACAGATTTCATCAGCAGCTGACTTTTGCTACATTTAATCACCAGTTAAAGACTTTTTTTACAATGCTTACAATGACAACTATCAATTTTGCAAGGGTAAGACATCTCATCAAATGGCCACTTTTGCTGACATTTTGAAATGATACTTTTATCAGCAGCGTTTAAACATGGAGTTAAGTTTGATATATTATGGAGTTTAAATGAGCAACTTCTTACTATTTACAACTTGTATATTTAGTGCTCAGCTTTATTATTCTCATGCAAAACCAAACCTGTCATTAAATATCTTTCATTAGTAATGCACTGCCATTTTCGTGGGCTCCTGTCTTGATTTCAAANACATTTTAAAATCNCGTTGTGTAACCCTAGAACCATGACCATTCGTTTGCATGCTATGNGTTTGATTTTTCCTTCACGAAATTGTTGAACTTGTACATAGGGCCAGNGAGAGAAGGTCAAAGGGGTATATCATTATCAGGCACAGGCATAATTTAGGAACTTGCAAAGAAAAACAGTGAAGTAACAAAGTACAAAGTATGGAAAACAAAGTGCATTAATGATTTTCTGTATGATGAACAAATTAAAAGAATGAGTGTTCCCAAAAGCAGAAATGTTCTCAAACCTTGGCTTGAGAGACCTTTGTAAAGCGAGTTTAATGTGATACTATGGATTTATTTCCTACAATAGCAACAGAATAATTGTTGGAGTTGACTGTCAACTATTTTTAATGATGCACTTTTTATTGAAAGGCCTAAAATCCAAATGCATCTTTTGGATTTCCTACTACAGTTTTTACTGAAGTTTTTTGAAACATTTTAGTATGAAGCATGATAACAGCATATGCCATACGCACATCCAAGAGTTTTTGGGGGAAGCTCATTTATCTCAGGGGTGTTTCCTGATTACGTAGCAAAAAAGGTCTGTTAAGGGCTTAGCCCTTCGAGGATGGTCTGGAGGGTTCCCCTTCAAGATAATTAATATAAACAATAAATTTGGTACATTCTGGTGTAGTGACATATGTCTGGTGGGGTGTTTTCTGTAGATATTCTAACGAAATTAAAACTAGTTCAATTTACGCCCACAAATTCCAAAATTTACATTTGTATGATACTTACCGACTTCCTAGCATTTCTGGTTCACATTTTATGGCCAAAAAACATAAAACTGGTAATTTTAGTTACACACAATGAAAAAAATTTCACCTTGCATAAGGTACCTACCTTAGCCATTTCACCTGCCATAGTGGTGGCAAAGCGCTGACTCAGTGCATCTGCGGACGCAAGGTTTTAGNGCTTTAGGTTACCCCTAAAACCCTAGCCCTAAACCCCAACATTTTAACCCAAGGTTTTAGGGTCATAAGGTTTAGGATTAGGGTTTTTAGAGTTAGGTTACGATTGAGATTTAACAAAAAGTGGCCAGAGTCACTTTTTCAGACTCATGATTTCACTCCTGTTCTAAAATTTTTGAATCTGGGTATTAAAATCCAACATGTTCATTATTGTCGTTTTCTGATTGTTTTCAGCTAAAAATTGACCAAACATTATCTATGTCATTGAAGATTGATCATTTATTACCTTATCAATGAATAACATTTGGGAATTGGCTATAGGTCCGCCAGCGATGAGATGGTTCAAATAAAACACTTGAGTTTGTCACTCCAGCAGCACCATCATGGTAGTCGAGCGGAAGTATCTATGTCTATTGTGCGAATGGTTTTTAGTTCAGCTTTCACCATCGCACCTTTTGTTTTAGAAGTAGCAGTTTTCATAGGATCGCTTTTCTTTACTTTTCTCTGAAGTTTCCAAACTCTTTTGATCGGATTTAGGGTTTAGGTTCAGGGTTTAGGGCAGGGGTGGGGAACCTGCTGCCCGTAGGTGAAATGCAGCTCGCGTGAACGTTTGAAATGGCATTCATCACAATTTTCATTACCTAAGATTGAGTATATATAGCAACGAGTCAAAACGAAGCTCCACAATAAACAGGTACTCACAATTAATATCTATGTACATTAAGTCAAAAAAAGTCGTTCTTCCTTATAGTTAGATAAAGGTAAATTTTAGGAGGAAAAAATTTATTGATTTTGGGGCTCACCAGCGATAATCAAATGCATAATTCATGCAGTTCATGATAATAAATAGCTTTCCCACCCCTGGTTTAGAGTTTGGGTTTAGGTTTACTATGTTTCTACCAAGCATAATATAGTCTACTACACAAATTTTATGAAACTCTACCTTAGAACTAAATACTTTAATCACTTACTAAGCATATTTTGTTTTTCATGGACCTAACATTTATTGGATTAATGTTTGCTACTAATATTATTGTAATCTGTCCATACCCTTGTCTCTTCAACATCATTTGGTGACACCATGCATTTGGTTGGAAATAACTCACACACGGAACCTACCCCTATGGTCCCTGCATAAATTTCTATTTCTTCACAATTTATATGTATAAACATTGTTTTCTGCCCTTGGTACTTGTTCTTGTAATGAAATGATATGTTTTTAATTGCATTGCTCTTTGCCTCACGACCCTTTTTGCTGTTGGCTTACTTCACCTATACGTGCTAGCTAATAGCTTCAACTGCCCATCTGTACATGCCTCCATTCTTTACCCATTGCTTGCCCACCATCATTGTGTGGTGTTACTTACGTTGATGTATTTTTGTGTATGTACTATAAAATAATCGTTTTATGCACTTTCTTTATCACTGTATCATTCTCCTCCCTTTATATGTTGTTTCTGTAAATATTTTTTTTTGTCATCATGTTTGTCCTGCGCACTCTGTTTTCATGTGAACTTTGTGCCCGATTCTTTCCCGTTATTTGGCTTGATGTTTTTCTGTGTTTGTTTTTTTTCTTCTTTTAATGTTAACTGCCTGATCATGTCATTTGTCTTGATACGTTTTTTTTTGTTTTTTTTCTTTACGGCTGTATGTGATATGTCTATTACACAATTGTCGTTCATTACTGTCACGTTACAGGTGGCAGATTAATAAGTTTTCAAAAGTGAAGGTCTGTTGGTGGACCTAAACTTTAGGCTAAAGCCACTGCCTAACATTTGACTAAAGAACATTTTGTACAATTAAAGCAATACCTGAACAGAATATCAACAGTAACAACTGTTTGACAAACTGACTTAATTCATTGGTACATCTCTTTTGTTTTGCAAAGTGCACTGAAGAATTTCAGTGATAACTAATGTGGTAAAATCACAAAACAATTGATCACAACGGCACATGTCTCAATCCAATTTCATTGCATAATGCATTGGCAACAATGCAAATGCCATAAAATTTGTAAAATCATGCTTACTTTCTTTAGAAGCTGTAGCAGATGATAAGCAAAGTAAAAGGATGGAAACAAGAAGGAACATTTTGCTGAGCTTAAACCCTCAACAGCACCACAGGTAATTTTAAGAAAAACATACAGTTTTACCTCTAATTAGCACACACTTATTTTTTCTGAAAAACAAATTAATTATGATAAAGATTTTAAACTTAAAACAGCTTTTACTCTAAACCTTTACAACAACCTTTGGAGAAAAATTTTCTCTACTGTGTATGCTGTACTGTAGCCTACGAGTACGTCCTCGATTCAACCGGCATGCAAATCATTAGTTGTTTCACGAGAAATTCGTTATGAACGTAATTTTCACTACAATCGAATGAAATTCTCCATGTGTTACGAGAGAAATACAAAAATCTTTCTGTGACTTTTATGAACGGTTGAAAAACGCTGGACTATCCTACGACGACGAAAGTCAGTGTTACCGGATTCATAAAAAAAACTTTATAGCCAAATTTAACAGAAAAAAACCTGCAGCCAAAAAACTAGTCAAGTCGAAAAACTAACGAAGAACATTAAAAGNCACTAAAAAGTTCGGTTTGTCAAGTCCGCGGAGTGCAAAAATTANTCTGTCTTTGGNGCGTTTAGGAACCATGCAATCTTTGCAAAGCCAATTTCTAAAGCCAGTGGCTGTGTAGATGGTGTATGTNCATACCGTCTCACCTTACGTAAAGATTACAACATGTATCCACAGCCTCCGCCATTTAACTATTTACAAACGCAAAACGAAACAACTGATCACTGCTGTCAGAACTTTTTTGACAATCAAAATTTAACCAGTCACCATTCTGCCGCATGGTATAATGAGGAACGGCATTACGGGGGTGTTTATTAGAAACATCATGGATATTTAAAGCAGATCGATGTGTTCTGATTTGACAGCGACAAAACTTGCACTGGGCTTTCTCAGCATTACTTTGCAATCCATGGCTTAAAACCATGCGTCCGTTCACATNCTTTGAAACCTGACGCCACACGCCACTTCTTGNTCACCAACAACATCAGGCCCNGAAGCAACTACGAATATCAGAGTGTTTTAGAACAAAC
>JGI24021J15306_10012183_pt1 | contig 10677 bp, 5 predicted proteins | sample Ectturendosymbi1_FD_15306 | JGI IMG/M metagenome (IMG submission 15306) | reverse complement strand
ACGAACTAGTTGAGTTCACTTAAAAAATGCAAGTCATGCTTGAGCAGTTTGTTGTGAAGTAGGTTTTTAGACTGCATCTATCAATCCAATCGATGCATAAACGTGTCACTGTCAGCAATGTCCCGATGTTGCCCACCTTGCACGGAACCGCAAGGCTAAAGTTTGTTTACTGACGCTGACATAAGTCTCACTCTTACTTTTTTTCGTTCGTGGTGTCTTACGCATGGGTGATCCATGTGACATGGCGCTTGACGGTGACATGAATAACTTTCCTAGTAATGCACGAACTTCAGTATTTGTAGAAATTGTCCTACACCATCAATTTTGTCACTATCAGAGCAAATGAATTAAGTATTTATAGTTCAGAGCAATGCAAACACAAACGGTTTATAACGCTGATGTGTCAACTTCCCAAATTGCTTTTCTGCTTCGATGCACTGTGTCCTACATTGCTTTCGTGTTTCGGAACTTGGCGCAATGGCGATTTCATCGTTTCTGAGCCGGTTAACCGGTCGCTTTGTTCTATGAGATCAGCTGCAGCTTCGGCGCCACGCAGCAACCGGCAATTGCGAGCTATCTTTAGCGCAGCCTCGAATTTCACCTGAAGCGTGGATGATGTCAGTCTGAACTCACCCAGGGGCGTAGTGAGGTTAGATGGCGCGCGGCAAACAGCAAGTTTGGCCTCCGCGTGTTTGATTCTGAATCCTTTCGGAAGCAAATGTGCTGCATTAAAAAAGTACTTGTGATATTGTTGTGACATTTCGGCTCCCCTCGCAGTCATTCGTCGCTTCCTCAGTGATTTGGCGCCCCCGTAGTGAATTGGCAGCCGGGGAATTGTGCCCCATTGCCCTTCTCGTTACGCCCTTCCACTCACCAGAGTATTTATTGCGGTTTGGACAGGTTTGAAAAGCAGAGCCTGTAATATTTTGAAATTATTTGCAGCTTCTTTGCGCTGTGTCCAAGTACAAGTTCTTACGTTATTGAAATTCTTGCAAAGATAGTTTGTTTCTGGCCACATTTACAAAACACAAAATCATTCTTGGGCGCTTCGTTGATTTCTTGAATAAGAACCTTAGCCAAAACGTAAGCTGAAGCAGACAGATCAACGATGGATAACTACATTAATTTTCGAAATTGATAAAGGGAGACTTACTATCAAATGACGATTTACAAATCCGATCAAAAATATTTGTTACAAGACGCATCCAACGTAAAACCCTGCTTGCTTTCCACGGTCACCGTTGTATTTTTTCCAAGATTACCTATCTGTTGCGCCTTTTATCAGCATCGATTCGTTGCACTTTGGAACGACCCTGGAACTCTAAAAATACCTATCACATGGAAAGTATTGCAAGCAAATTATTGTGTGCTGCCACGAAGTTTGTAAAGTGTATAGGTTGGGGAAAGATTTCTTCAAATGTCTGGAAACGTGGTTTGAAAGATCATTTCGGGGTATTTCATTTTATGCAGCAATACCGTCTTTTTCTGCAAAACATTTTTTTCCGAAATGTTGTGATCTCGTTGCAAAATGAGCCAAATTTTGTGTTGTTCTATTTGTATGACAAACAAACCGGATAGGTCTCGATTGATACTTTAAACGTGAACACTTTCCAATTCCAAACATTGTCATTCTTTTCCAATGATCGCCTAACTAACCAACATTGCTTTTGCTTTTCAAAGTTTGGAATTTTGGAAGACTGCCGGTGTTTGAAAAGCTTGTTGTGGGTGTTTGAATGAATTTACCACACTAGTATACAGTTGTTAAAGAAACATAATACTTTCACTCATTTACTCATCCGTTGTTGAAGGATTTCACTTCGGAACACTCCAATATTCACTGGAAACTGTGGTTCATTAAAACAAAAACTGATTTTTTTCACTGCTAATGATGTCGATATAACTGACAGACAGTTTTTGAAAGCATTTTGCACACGATGTGTGTGTCTATTTTGAAATACTAGGCTGATGTAGACATTCACAATTTCAAACGAAACCATTTGTGAATCGCAAAAATTTCATTCCCAGTCGTCGATTGTTCAAGCAGATTTTCTCTAGTTCAGAAAAGAATTTTCAATCGTAACGTGAGCCTATGTAACGACGATGCTTGCCATCAAAGCGTGAAGTATTTTCCACGGAGTTTACAGCTGAATACCAGGCCGAGCTCGATTGAAACAGCTGCAAAATCTTTTCATCCTTTCCCTGACGTGTCGACTACATTAAGTCTTTGACAAGCCTATTCAAAATAGTATTAATCTTTATCCATTGTCTTTCTGAAAACAGCGAAGTGGTTGCAACAAATGAATTTGTTTTCTTTTAAGTAGACTTTTCATTAATACTTAAAAAGGTGGAATTTTCTATAATTCACTATTTTCAAAGTGTCAAAATCCATTATGACATGACACAAACGTCTAGGCATAAGAGTTAGTAAACTTAATTTTAGTATGTTGTATTAATTCACCATAAAATTGTTCATATTTTATTGGTAGTTTCGGTATCTGAGTGGCTTCAAAAATGTTTTTTCAACAATCTTCACTTTCTCATCGAAAGCAGAACATTGCTTTAGTTTGACAAGCACTGCTTTAACCTCAATCTAGGCATAAACATCTTGCAGTATTAACATTGCCACTCACAATGCAATTAAATCTAATCTTGAAGCTTCAGCGCAATATAAACGAGGAAGTACTCAGTGGACCATCTTGCCAATTCCCTGGTTGTGTCTATATTGTGTTTCACCTCCACAGTTTGAGCATGACACTAGATTCAATTCACCAGTTATCGGTCTGATGAACGCTTACTATGTAATGAATTTCACTGAAATATAAATTTTTTGTTCTGCTGTTGACGTCAACGTAACTGAGAGATATTTGTGAAGAAACATCCTCTGCACAAAGTTTATGTCATTTTTAAATGCTAGAGTGAAATTTGTGGACAAAGTTCAGAGGAATGAAATCGTCTGTTAATAGCAAAAATTTTATCTTTTGGATTAATGCTGTAGTCAACTAGCCACGTAACTTTCTTCGGTAACTACGTGATTCTCTCGTTCCATTCTTCAGCAAAGAATTTATCAATTGTAATATGAGTCGAGTTAACGGCCATTCGNGCAAACAATGCGAAGTAATAGTCCGCAGAGTTTCGTAGCTGAACACTGAGGCCGTGTTCGATTCAAACTGGCGAAACAAACCTTTCTCCTTTCCTTGCAGTGTCCGTCGTAGCTGTGGGAAATCCCTATTATGTTGTTCCATTCTATGGTAGGCCAGGGGTTACCATAGAACAGTGGTTCCCAACCTTTATACGATGTCGTACCACTTGTGCACCCCTTATTGTCAACGCGTACCACTTCTTCCACAACTAATTTCATCGAATTTTAGTTTATTCAGAAGAACAATATACATTCAAATAACAATAAAAGACCACAACTAAATTCAATGAGATTTTTGTTTACTTTCCACCAATTGGTCGATGCGTGGCCTTAAGCTGCTAACAGCAAATTTTATAATGCTACGAAGCAATAGAAATAGCAAGCTACAGGACAATATATTTATTTAGAAACAAGGCCCAATACGTAAACTAGAAAGGTGTGAATCCAGTTTTTTTTGTGAAAAAACGGAACTTAGTTGCGTACCACCTGGAAGACCTTTGCGTACCACAGGTTGGGAACCCGTGCCGTAGAGTTTAGGAAAAGTTTACCACCAGTATTTTTTAAATGCGTGAATTTTTCATGACGCCGGTTAGACTTTACATGAATTCAGTAGGGCGGACTTTTCTATAATCACCATTTTCATAATGACTTCATCCATTAGCATTACTCAAACTGCCAACCTATTTTTATTGTGCAATTTTGCTGCATCACAAGCATCTTACATCTTTGTTTACTGTTTACGGAATTTTAGTTGGTTCATAGTTACAGTTTTCCAGTCTGTACTTTCACATCGTCAGTAGAACATTGCTCTAGCCTCGACCTATGCACAAATACACCATTTACTTTTCCTCTGGCAATATTTACATCATCTATTCACATTTCAGTGCAATGCAAACACAAATTCCCTTATTCCCATCTTGCCAAACCCCTCAAATTCTTATGTTGCATTGTGTTGCAGCACCGCTACTCGGGAGGTGACACATGATTCGTTTTTCATGTTTGTGAACATAGCGATGTCATTATTTCTGAACTCGTTCACCTCTTGTTTGTTCGATCAGTTTTTCTACAACTCAGTCACTGGTCAGTGTGCACTGTTTTTAACGGAGCGTCGCATTTCATTGAACATGTGTTAGTAATTGTTACTCTTCACCAGAATGCTTATTTCAGTTTGCCTCAGATATTTTTGTCGTGGGCCTAGCAATCATTGACATCAAAAACGTTTCCCAACCGTTGCTGTGCTATACGACATGTAGAATATTCTATAATGCCATGTAATGTCAAACTGACTTAAATCAAACAAGTGTGTAAAACAATCCATGAAAAATTCTTCGGAAAAATCAACGTTAGTAGAACTAACATTTCGCAGTCTCTGAAAAAATTAACGTATATAATCAATCTACTTTAGACTAAGAGGCTGAGATAACATTTCTGAAAATTTGAACCAACTTGAATAACTTTTCTAAAGGTTGGCTTTGGAAAAGTTTTGTTTTTGTTCATTTATTTATTTTATTTTACGAAAAATAACGACGGGCCAGAGCCTGCAATGCCATCTGCTGATACCAGCAGCAATACAAAAATATGATGACAGAATGTTAATAAATACTGTAAATGTACTGAAAGAAGTTACATTAATGAATAAACACGCTAAAGGAAGTTTGGTAATAGAACGTTAATAGTTAACGTTTGCATCAAATAGTTAACGTTTGCGTCAAACGTTAATAGTTAACGTTTGTTTTATTGTTTTGTTGATGCAATTGTTAGAACAGCTTGCATTACTTTCAAATGCAGCCATATTTTCACGTTTTCTGACACACAACCTAAATCCACAAAAAATAACAAAACAAAGACTAAAAACTGCATAAACAACAAAGCCGAATCCGAGTACGAGCTAGTGAAGGTATGTGTATTGTGTTCAGTGTGGAACTTCAAAGCTGGCATTAGTTCATGTGCTACACTACAATGATTCAATATTACGTTACAGTGAAATGCATAAACATTTGCTCAATCAGTAGTTTTCATACTAAAACAAGTATGTATGTTGATTATCGCTTGAAGTCAACATGCCTTACTCCTTGCGCAATTATTATTTAACACAATGGTGATCACAATAGCCTCTTCTGGCTCCCTACAAACAGCCTAACAGATGTGCGGCTGACGTACTAATCTTCCACTATTCGCCACACCCCAGTGCTATTCTTCATAAGGGGCTTCCCTGTTTCTACTCACGCGGCGGAAGTTTCGCGGTTTCCGCAATTGCCGATTCGTGCAACAAACAATAGATTTATCAATGGCGAGAGTTGGCAGAAAGTTTTTAGCTGGGCAGGTTCCTATACAAGTGCTTCACAGCAGAATTCACTTCAAACAAGATTATAGTGGCCTGAAGAACAAGAAACGCATTTCAAGCAAAACAATTGCTTCGAAGCGACATCAAAGGTTTGCAGGCCTGACTTACAATGTCGTCTAAGTTATAATCGCTTTTTCGTAGTTTACTTCGTAAAGATTGTAGCTGATCAATCCAAAGGCAATTTTGATCGAGTTCTGTACGTATTTGCAAGCGACTTCAAAACCTCCCTGACTTATGTACGTTCATGTTACTGGCAAAACGTTTTGCATAAAAAAGCCGCAAAATTAATTTTCTTCTTGCAGGAAACTTCATTATTTTCCTGCGCACTGCACCGTCGTGGTCACCAANAATGGAGCTACTCTCAGAAGATGTGAAAAACATTTCGCTTTTAATGTTTATCATCTGGCNTTCTGTGCAATCTGTAACTGTTCGCACTCACGGAAGATCGCGGGGAACGCATTCGCGACATGTGATGCTTTGNTTGATGTTACACATTATAATGTGTTGTGGAAAGTTTGTTTCTTGAACTTGCGTTTGGAAACCCAACTTATTCAACAAACTGGAAACGCTGCTGGCGTATGTGGAATTTGGAAAGTGTCAGATGCTCATATTGTGGAACTATGCATTACAATACTTCAAAGTGCTGTGTTCCGCCCTTTGTTTTGTCTGTACTCAATGTCATTGACTTTTTCACATTGAAAAAATTGTTTTGAACTTTTTTTGCCGCTTTTGACATTTTCGCCAACGTAACTGAAAACCCGATCGAACCAATCGCATATTTGTGTGAAATGTTTTCTGCCGCAATTTCAATTTGGTTGCTTGGTTTACCAGTTAATTTGCAGTATTTGTCAATATTTGTAAGAATTTAATACTGGATGCTTATAGTTTTATCTGATGCGTATTTTTGACAGAAAGTTTGTTCGAGATTTAAACTACTGTAAATTGCATTGCATTTTGCAAAGAAATATAATATAACGACAAAAAATTCTGGTACGCCATAAAACTTCACGTTGGGCAGTGTTTCCTCTAAGAAAATTTTACACTGAGAAAATTTTTGTTTTATTGCGCACGAGAATTTTAAGGCTGAGTTAAATGAATTGCAAACATTGTTAATTCTTAGAATAATGTAGGGTTACGATGACTTCATCAGCAAAAATGATGACAATTTACGACATTCACTTGACTGTATTATCTACACTTGACCAGGCGAATGAAAATACTGATATGTTTTGAGCATTGAAATAAGACCTCCACTTTGGACAATCTTCGTGTCAAAACACACAAATCAAAAACTCATTTACTTATCCTTTTTATCCCATGAATATTGTGCAGTTTCTTTAATTTCTGAAACAGTGTAAAATCACCTTAACCTTCTTGCATGAAACATGTTTAAAATTGTACGTCAGCTTCACTAGACAAGAGGCTGACTCAACCATAAAGGTGTCTTTTGCGTTAAGAGCAAAATATTTGACCGTTTTTCATGTGTCATCATTTTACAATTAATTGCCATTTATTTACGAATGCACACAAGTTTTGCTATTGGTCAAACCGTTTAGTTTCATCATTAGCAACGTTTCTTCAGAGCAGATACTGCTCACATTATTCAATGTTTTCTCATTCACTTAATTGCAACAGAAGCATCTACAGTAGTTAAAGCATTTAAATTCAACACACAAAGTAGTTCATTAATGCATATATGCAAGAAATATTGATGCAATAAAGATACATTTGACATGAATTAATCACATTCACGATCTTTGGCTTCTTCGAGTTTCTTGCTGTAGATTTTACTTCGCTTGATATGTATATCTGATTTTCTGTCTTGAATCGTTGACTTGACAGTGGCCATTCCCGATATAACTTCAAGAATTGATGCTTTGGAGTTCTCAATATTCTTAACTTGCTCATAAAAAACAGCAGCCTCAATTGATTGCAAATGTCTTAAATCGAGTTCGCTCAGAGAATTTCAAAAAACATTTCAGAGCAACAAATAACTTACCGATGGACATCAACTATGAACTATGATTGTAAAGCTGGGTACATCTCAAGTATCCTTGGCAAGCTAGGATAAAGTGATAGTCACCTCTTTACGCTGTGAAAAAGACGTTTTTAGTTCAATATAGTCAGCTGCAATTTGCTATTGGTGCTTGGGGTGGTGTTGACATAACAACCCTAGACCATTTAAGTTGATTACAAAACAAGATAACTAGAGCCATGACAAACAGCTCTTTTAGGACAAAGATAGGATGACTGCATAAAATGTTCAACCTTCCTAAGGTGGATGATATTTATAGCCTTGAATTAGGTAAAATCATGCTCAAATTTCACTCTGGCAACCTTGTTGAAAATGTCAACCGCCTTTACACACCTGTAAATCAAGTGCACTGTCGTGCAACGCGCAGTGCAACTAGGGGTGCATATTTTTGGCAAAAGGCCCACACCAAATATGGAAAAAGGTCTTTGAAGCATCTAGGCCAGGGGTTACAAACCTGGGGTACATGTACCCCCAGAGGTACATTTGCCTATCCGAAGGGGTAGATTTTGGGTTAGCACTAGAAGAGACAAATATGCTTACATATTATTGCTTTCCAAATATTTATACATATCAGTGAATATTATTTTCAAAAATCATTATATGCTTATTGTTAAATTTATCTATGAATAATCATGAAAAAATATTTTGTTATAAGAAATATTAGGGGTAAATGTTCATCTGTCGGAGTGCTGAAGGGGTACATGGTTAGAGATAGGTTGGAAACCCCTGATCTAGGCCTTACGATCTGGGACAATATTGATCTTTCTCTACATGACAGCTCTCCGCTCACATTTAAAAAAGAGTACAGAGATGTACATACCTCTGCATATGATGACAGATAATATGGTGCTGAAACATGGAGTTCTTTACGTTAAACGTAGTCCACTTCATCTTAACTACTGTACAACCCACATATTTTTCAAATTGCACATTCCCCTTTGAGCATATTCCCTTCTCAAATAGCTATCTTTATCCCATACTTTTCTTAACGCAACGCTATTGTACATACTCCCATTCTTTGCACAACTAGGTTGTGTTTGCTTGACTAGGTTTTGCATGTTTTCTTTTTTGTTTGTGTGTTTGTGATTTGGTTTTCGTGTTGTTGCTGGTGTTCTTTTGTTTTGCAGGAACAGAACGTCATTTCCCAGTATTCCAACAGACCACTTCGTGTGAACAATGAATTTCGAAGGCTGCATCGCTGCAGGTTTGATTCCAAGTACAAAAAAGTTTCTCTCTCGTTTCAAATTGCAATGTCATTTTCCTAGTAATTATTGTTTAAATTTGCACCATGTTTTCTTTTTCATGCTAAACAAGTATGGCATAATGTTGTGCACTTTGGCATTTTTTAGGATTCATCGTGTTGGCGCTAATGCGGAATGTCATGAATGTGCACAAACTGGTATGCATTTAATGTTAACAATAGAAAAAAAGTTTATCATAGATTATTTATTTCCAAAAATTCATACCTATATCAGTGAATGCTGTTTTCAAAAATCATTATACGCTTATTGTTAATATAATATCTTTATAATTAGTCATGATCGAATATTTCGTGACAAGTCCAACAGTGCCATAAACAGAAATATTAGGGGAACATGCTCATGTGGAAATGCTGAAGTGGTACATTTTCAGAGAAAGCTTGGGAACCCCTGTCCTATAAAATGCTAGGTTGAAATTGCAGACAAATAAACGAAACCATTGGTAAATCAGAAAAATGTTATACTAGGGATTCAATGATATGACTGCTTGACCACGCGGAGTTTCTCGATCTCGAGCTCAGCAAAGAATATTTCAATTGTAACGTGAGACGGTGTTTGTGGACAACGCGAAGTAATTGTCCACAGTGTTTGTAGCTGAATTACAAGCTGCGTGCGATTCAAAGAGTTGCAACGTGTTATTCTCCTTNCGNTGCGGCGTCTTCGAAATCTCCCGGTNAAGTTGTCGAAAAACTTTGGAGAACTCGCTTCTAACAAAGTATTGCTCAACTTACATTTTTCTTTCAAAAAAACACCACAGCTGCAACAAATGGGTGTGGTTTTCATTCGTTTTAGTGGAATTTTCATTATTTTTTAAATGGGTGGTTTCTTCTACAAAACACTGTTTGCTCTGTGACAAAATCCACCACAATTAGGCAAATCGCGAGGGATGAAAACGAATCCTACGAGAACATTCGATTCAGCAAACGCCCATGCTACAAATTTGCATGCATTCCTGTCATTTCTACGCCTAAGCCCAAACGCTTCAAGAAGTTGTCTTTTAGAACTCCCTAGTCCTAAAATTGAAAAGAACCTTGGAAAATTATGAGAAAGCGAAACTCTGTTACTCTTTCGCAAATTGGGTCGACGTGTTAACTCTTTGTTTTGTTAAAATCTGAATCGCCTTTTTTTGGAAATAATCGCCTTTCATATTCCTTTTCACATCTTCTGAGTACTTCCATGGTAAATTGCAAGCGGGCCATCTGTTAAGATAGTGATAAACTATCTCTTAACTGTGTTAATTCCACAAACCAAGTTCCTACCGAAACAATATGTTTAAGGGTTGCCTTCAAAACGCGACCATAACCTACAAAGCATCTGAAAAATTGGACACACTGAAAGCGAATTTTTTGAATAATCTACGTCTATTGAGCGGAAAAAATGTCGATAAACAAACTTGTGCAAGTGACTTTCACACATTAGGGTAATAGCAGGCTTGGCCATGGAAATGGGAGTCCCATGGGAATTCTATGGTATGGACAGTGGATATGAAACTCGTCACATGAACCATCGTTGATAATTTCACGTCAAATAGCAGGAATGTTCTGAAGTTGAACATCGTTATTATCTGCTGACAGTTCGGTGCGTACTACAGGTAAAGGCTCAATTTATTAAGGTTTGATAGTAGAATGATTACACTTCAAAAAGTTGACATTAGGGTAGCTTGCGAATTTTTGACGGTCGTCAACATGCTTTGATAGTGATGCACAGTTTTGCCATATTTATGTTTTCATTTTGTTGCAAACGGTTCATTTTTTTTATCTTTTGCACAAAACAGACGATTGGACGATATGTTTGTCACCTTTGGCAGCAGTGCCAATTTCCACACGTCGTGGTCTCTATTGAAACTTTATACACAGAAATGCGGTGTAACACTTAATCTGCTCGGAACTTGCTGTATTAA
>JGI24021J15306_10012181_pt1 | contig 10678 bp, 10 predicted proteins | sample Ectturendosymbi1_FD_15306 | JGI IMG/M metagenome (IMG submission 15306) | reverse complement strand
ACAGTTTTCACGGACTTTCTGGAGAACTATGAACGCTTGGCAACAGCAATCAGCAGATGATGTTGCTGTGCCTGATAAGCTGCGTACGCTTACCGCTTACACGAGTGCCGATGTTTATGATATCATAGAAGACTGCGCTATAGGTATGGCTTCGCTATTGGGAAAGTTAAAAGGGTGCACATAAAGACTCCGAATCCTATCTTTGCGAGGCATGTTCTAGCAACAAGGAAGCAAAAGCAGGCCGAACCCCTGCAGACATTCATGCAAGAACTGCTCATCTTAAGCAAAGATTGTAATTTTAGCGATGTGACGGCCCGAAGAGTATAGAAAACAAAGAACTTGTACGTGATGAGTTCATCAATTGCCTACCTTCGCACGCCATCCGTCAACGCCTGTTGGAAAACCACAGGTTCACGCTGGACCGAGTGTTCGACATTGCGAGTTCAATGAGTATAGCTGTGAAACATTCCGCTGGGTATCTTTCCGGTGAGAAATTTTCAACATCTCCNGTTGCAATGACCGAGGCTCCTAGTGTGCTCGATGACGAGCAAAGTTCCTGCTCTGTTACCAAGCGGAAAGAGTACTGTTTTTGTGGTAAAACCTTCCATGAGTGTCACCGCTGTCCTGCTCGTGATGCAGTCTGTTATTGCAGTCTGTGGCAAAAGAGGTCGCTTTTCACGTGTGTGTCAGTCGCAGGTCTCGCGCAGTTATAAACCAGCCAAGCCGCAAGCCGGTCGTCCGCTGCTTATACTGAGAGCTCCCCTACTCTTAACATGTCTGCCGCTTGTCCTGGAAGCCTGTTCACAGCATCGTTGCCAGTAGTGATTGGCGGTAAGCGTTTTACTGCTTTGACCGACTCTGACCGTTCTGAAAGTTACATCAGTTCTTCGGCGAACGACACACTTTCATTGGACATTTACCGATTGTCCCATAAAGTCCAAATAGCAACGTCATCGGTAAAAGTAAAATAAGATGGATTCTGCCTGGCTGACGTGACTGTAAACGGAGTTACTTACCCGTCAACTAAGTTGAATCTTGTAGACTCCCTCTGTTGCGACGTCATCCTAGGACTCGACTTTCAATGTCATCATCAGCGTTTGATTTTCGAATTCGGAGGAACCGCTGCTGATTTGGTTGTTTCAAACAAGGACAGTTGCGCAGTTAATGCTTCGTCAGTTGAAGAAATGCGTCTATTTACGAACCTGCCTGTCTCCTGGTATTAAGCATATTGCAACGAAGTCCAGGCGTTTCAGTGAAGAAGACCGAGGATTTTATGAAGAATCCGTTGAAAAGCTTCTTGCTGATGATGTAATCCGACCTAGTTCATCACCCAGGTACTTGTCGTTAAAGATGAGACTGATCGTCATAAAAAGCGATAATAAGCAAGTGTGTGTCGACTATTCTCAAACTATTAACATTTATACCGAATTGGATGCTTATCCGTTACCCCGTATCGACGATCTGGTGAAAGAACTTGCGAAGTATAGTGTTTTTTCTACTTCTGATTTGTGCAGCGCTTACCACCTGATCAAAATAGCAGCTTTTAAAAGTAAATACAACGCATTTAAGGCCAACAGCGAACTGTATGAATTCACGCGCATTACCTTTGGTGAAAAATGGTGTTGTGACTTTCCAACGTCGAATAACGCAATTCATAGAGGAGGAAAAGCTCGTGGACACATTTGCCTATTTGGATAACGTTACTTTGGCTTGGCGAAGCCGCGAAGAGCACGATTTTAGGTTAATGCGTTTCTTGTGGCGATTTGTCGGAACAACTTTACCTCAAATGAGAACAAAACCATCGCCGCTCTGTCGCATACAAATTCTCGGTTACGTTGTGGGAAATGGCATTGTTAAACCGGATCCTGACCGCCTGAGTGCCTTGAATGAATTCCCACCCCCTCAGTGTCGCAAGTCTCTCCGTCGTAGTCGGAATCATGGGCGTCCGCAGAAATTTTTCCAGGGGAGGGCAACATCGACATTTTGCTTATGTTTTTCAAAATTGCTGACGATGCAATACAAATGGACGTTAACAAAACGCTTTACCCTTCATACCTCCCAAATANAATGCCCTATGTTCATGGGCGTCGGAAGGGGAGCCAGGAGGGCCAAGTCCCCCCTGGATTTTAAAATTTGATATTTTCCTATTACATTCTTCGTATAAAAAGTTGTTTTCTTATTATAGAGTGGGTAAACTGAAATTTCACCACTTTTGGCTCCTTCTGGGAAAATCTTTTTGACTACTACNCTGGAAAAATTTCACAATCGGCCTCCCTGGAAAAAATCCTTCCGACGCCCATATTGCGGCAACAGGTACAATAATGTGCTTTGTTGGGAGCAATAGCCAGGTAATTACGATACTTTTCACCAAGGTATGGGCAAACATTTAGATACGGAGGACCACACTGAAAACTTTATTGCTACTTGGGGCCTTATATATTACATTTGTCTACTTCAGTTGCAATTTACGTTTCAGAACATGAATTAATGATAATATTATTATAACTTTGCATTGTTTCATTTCACATTGACACTGTAGTACACATAGATAGAATAAAATCTGGGGAATTTTGATCTAATCGCTAACATTACTTTAACATAGATTCAAAATATGTGCTGCAGTATCTACGTACGTGTGGCTGCTTTGTGGACCGCACAAAATGCGGTCGCGGACCGTAGTTTGCCCAACCCTGGTTTGAACAATACGCCAGGGATGGGCGAACTTGCTCACAATGGAACAGACATTTGCAGAAAACCAAAACACCAGCGAGCCGCAAAATTAGTTCAGAATGTCAAATACAACTCAATAAAGAATGGAAGTTTTACGAAAAACGACATAAATCACATCACGTAGACTACTTGGCAACTAACATTGCGAATTCGTGTAAATACGTTGATAAATGAAGCAAACATTGAATACGAGGCGACAATTCGCTATCAATTTAAGATATTGCTATTCAGTTAGAAGAGCCACACAAAACATGTAGGCGAGCNGCAGTTTGCNCACCATTGCAATAGGCCATCTGCAGATTCTCCAAGCGTGGTACTTCTTTNCAATGAAACATTGCCATGGTCGTTAACGAAACCACAAATTCTGACTTTATTTTTCTAGAAATACTTGCTTGAAGAGCCAGATTAAAGGCTAGAGGGGCCCGGGGAAATTTTTACTGGAGGGCCCCTATATCGTATTTCAGGACGTCATCGTTTGTAAAATTTATGTTTTCGTTGATTCGCAACGTTCTACTTTGCTTTTTCCAGCAGTCGATTATGTGCCTGCCGTAATGACTTGTTTGTAAGCCGCACGAAATCGTGTTAATAATAATTGACGTAAGCTGCCCTTGATTGTAAACCGCACTTGAACATAGGTTACCTAAGACTCTGAGATGCATTCGCGACGTTCGCGTACTCGTGCGTTTCCCGTATTAATGATGCTTACACCACTAACAACTGCCTTCTGTTTATCATAATCCCTCCTGTGACGGATGTGCACGTGACGCTGAAAACAATCTAATGCGAAAGAAGAATTTGTCGAAAAAACGTAGCCAAGGAAAGACTGACCGTCATCTATACATATCGATGAAGTAAAAAAATAAAAAATGCAATCCGCCCCTGATTGNAAGCCGCATGAAATGATGAAAAAAGCTTTATAAGCCTCGGCTTACAATCGAATAAATACGGTGCTCGTCTCAGTCTCGTCGCAACGGGGGTCTTTGGTGGGCTTAGCCCCCAAATGAAGCTCCAAGTCCCTCCAAATTGAAATATGAAACACTATAAATTCGTTGAATTTTTGTCATATTTGGATGTGAAGCCCCCCAGCACGAACATAGCCCTCCCCCGAACAAACGTACAGCCCCCCTATTGACGACCTCGCGACGGTTCTGGCTCAACTGCGCATGTAGTTAGCTGCGAGAAGAGAGTGTATGATATAAACACTACAGTGCATTCTTATTAAGAAAAAAATTTCCACAGGCTACAGAGTGACTCGGCAAGAAACAACACTACCGAACAATAGGCACAAACCAGAGATTACAAACAAAAACACCGGAAAATAACATGCCAATATGGCCACCCAGTCTGAGTGTGAAAAATGCTTCGAAACTTATGTCGTGACTTTCACTTACATTTTCAGGTGCTCTGATTAACGCCACACTGTTTCAACGTTGCTGCTTAGAAGCTTTGCTGAAACAAAACGTTTCAGTCGCGGAGTTTTAGTTAACACTGCCAGATTCTTGCGCTTTTTCTCCTTAGAAACTTTGCCATTTTTAGCTCCTGATGGCATTACAGAATTCGGCATAGCGCTAGCTATGCAATCTCGTGCAATCTCGCTTTCTGCGTGCAATCTCGCTCTCACACTGCAATCTCGCTTTCTGCTCTTTCGTTCTACAAATCGATTGATCAAAAACATTTTCTGGCGGAACACGCAATGACATGTTGTGTAAATGGCTTGACTAGCTTCATATGTTTATGATGTAACGCGAGAATAGTAGCCATCGGAAAACAAGTGCGTTTCCACCATACGTTCCACTTTATGACGAAACAAACGTCGCAGTTCGGTTGCGGCTACCTCCAGACGGCGCAAGAAGTTACGGAATCATTAATATCAAACCTCAACCACGCAGAACTAGCTTTGCTGCTTAAGTTGAGTTGAGTTTATTTGGCAAAATTTAAGAATTTCAAAGACGAGAAAGAAACCATAGCAATTGCAAAAACGCCAGGGTGCAAATAGTATCTTTTTCGCGACATTTGCACGCAAATAGCATCGTTTTCGCGACATTTGTGCAGTACGCGTGATGCACGAGTAGATAAACCCATTCCAAAAGAACGATTATAAGCAAAAGTTACAAGGAAAAGTCAAATATATATGCATTGAACAATACCAAAAATATTTATATTCAGCAGTGGTTACTAAAACTGGAAGAAAGTCAAACTTGCAGAGAAATCATTAATGATACTCAACGGAATATAGAGTTGCATTCTTGTATCACTTTTGAATCACAACAATATTTCAAACGAATATTTTATTCAAAACAAACAAATGCATCACGGGGGGCCCNCTTAGAGCGGAGGGTCCGCGGCAATTGCCCCCGTTGCCTCCCACCTTAATCCGGCCCTGCTTGCTAGTGTCACTTCTAAACAAGAGCTGCAAACGTCTGGGATCTCGTCCAAAGCGATCAAGCTCCCTTTCAATATAACCTTGCTTGTCTTTGCTGATTTTTTCACGGTGAACGCTCATCATATATAAACTGGGCAAGTGTTCATCTGATATTGTGATTGTCGTTTCAAGCCAAGTTGTACTCTTTCGCAAACTACTAAGCGAAAGTACTAAACACTTAAGTACATTGATGGCACTCACATCCTCACACTAACAATGAACTTTTCAAATTTGTGGAAACTTTGCTACAAGTTTACTGATGCTACTTTTCACACAGCATAAAACTGTGTGACTACTGACTTATTGCTGATTCAACAGTCACTGTCTCGTTGCATTACCTGTCAAAGATGTCTCCACGTTCAACAGTCACAAACGGGAAAAAACACCTACGACTGCAACTTGAAGTGAACATATGAAGATTTGTCGCCATGTTATTGTTACGCAATAAAGCCCAACAGTAAAACAATCCGCACGCAAGCTTCGCAACCTAATTTTGCCGGTGTCAAAGCGAAATTTCTGACCTCTGCGAAATTTCTTACCTGATTGTTTGTCAGATTTTTTGCTTCTCAAAGTAAAGCAATAAAGTTTAGCGATTACTTTTTTGACGTGTGTTGTGCAAATTAAAGCTTTTTGGTTAGATGTCAGATACCCATAACAAGCCGCAGTACTGGAATAACTATAACCACTCACAAATATTGAACTTAGTGTTAGACCTCAATTATATATTTTTTTTCTAACCCTAGTGCCAACCCTAAACCGACACACTTTCCTAAACACTAAACTCTAAGCCAGGGTTTTTTTAAGGAAAATGTTAGGTACCCGGTATGGACCTGCAGGGACCCGATTTCTCTGATTCTAGGGATCCGATTTTCAATTCTAGGGACCCGAATTGGGTTCCTGAAACGCCTTAAAAAAACCTGCTCTAAGCCCTAATCATCAGTTTTCTCAGCGTATTCGACATGTAGAATATTACTCGACTGTACATGCTCACAAGGCGTGAAGTCAGAAATTTCGTAAGTCAGAAATTTCGCTTGACACCGGGAAAGAAACGGACGCAAGCTCACCACTGCATTACACCAGAATAATNAACCTGGCTTGCGTGCAAACACTTTCGGAAACACTTTTGTNAACCAGCTCCCTTTGTTATTGAGCGTGACGCCTCCGGTATTGCTGTTTTTGCTACGTTGAATCAGCGTAGGCCTCCGGTAGCACTCATGTCTCGCACGCTTTACGGCAGTGANTTGTATTATCCGGCATGCGAAAAAGAAGTCACAGCAATTATAGAGGCTCTCAGAAAAAGATGGCATTTGTTTCTGAGGNAAGCATTTACTCTTATGACTGACCAGTGTTCAGTTGCTTTTATGCTTGACAGCCGCCGATGCTCAAAGATAAAGAATGACAAAATTCATGGCGAGTAGAGCTAGCCGCCTTTTCGTGCAGGAAAACATCGGCCCGGATACCTTGACACGCGCGCGCTCTGTTCTACAACGAGCACGTTCAATTCGCTTGAGCAGCTTCACAGAGAATTGTGCCACCCTGGAGTCACGTGGTTACTGCATTTTGTGAGAGTGGAGAACTTGCCGTTCTCTAACACCGACGTGAAAACGGTCGTTTCCAATTGCAAGATTTGTGCTCAAGTAAAACCCCAATTTTACCGTAATGGCAAAGCGACGTTTGTCAAAGCTGTGAAACGAATGGAACGTTTGAGTTTGGATTTCAAAGGATCTGTGCCGTCAAGACGTGGAAATACTTACTCGTTAATTGTAATAGACGAGTACTCACGCTTTCCTTTTGCGTTCCCCTGCAAGGATATCACTACGTGGACTGTGATACGATATTTAGACGAACTTTTTACCTTGTGCGCATGGGTGGCGGAAGCTTTTTCAAAGTGGGGGGCACAAGTGCACGTCAAAAAACTGTGAAAGATTTTTGCGGTGTGAACTGGCAACTGTGACGTCACAAGAATTGGAATATGACGTCATTTCCTATACACCATACGAATGTATAAATTACACTATTTTAGACAAAATTACACCACTATGAAAACGTATCGGTTAACCACCTGAAATTAAAATAGGCTGTTACAGGGNCGNCCCAGGTTAACACCGTCACTCGGGCTCATCATGCGATTATTCTGATCTACTAAAATCGTTCGACGCTTGCGTCCCTGAAATTCCATTTGCTCTCATTTTGGCTGGTACTATCTTTGCTCTGTGACGTTAATAACGTGACAATGAATGAGAAGTTCTCATGATAACTTCTCCATTGTTGAGTAACGCACGTCACAGAGCAATGATAACGCCAGTAATCCCTCTGAGTATACTAGGATCATTCACATTAGCCCTAGTTGCTGGACAATTTTTTATTCGTTTGAAATTACTCTCAAAATGCCGAGTCACTTCAGTAAGGCCATACGTAAAAAGCTGATCAGATAAATCTCTCCATCACATGCTTTAAATTTGACAAGAAATAAGTAAAGGCAATTCCAACAATATTTCACTTTAGTCCCACATCTTGAAAAAATTTTTTTTTGCAAATAAACCCCACTAACCATTACACTTTTGCAGAAACCATTATAATCGTTTGACAGATCAAAACAACCTCTTCAACCTGTAATATATGACACACAAACTTGGAAATTATTCCTAAGATATACCTTTTCATCCATGACAGCCGCTTCTCTCCTTATAACTGCATTGCAACAAGAAAATAAATTCAAATGCCGAAATCAAAACTCTTCAAGCATTTTGATAAACAACGAAACGTTGTTGAATCTCTGTCTCAACCGTCTCCTCCATTACCAGCAGAAATACATCCATTGGTCAAACAACAAGTAAGTGCAATAGACATCCGGACACCCATTCCAAGCGCTCCAGGCCATTTTCCACAAATAAAAAAGTCACATCAACGCAGGAACAGGAATATGGAATAACACACAACCACAAACGTTCAAATTCAGCGACAAAAAGGAAACAAATTCCACAGGCTTCACAGACACAAAACACATCCCATCACTTGCAAGACCCACAACATTATGAAAGCCATTCCATAGTTTGCGAAGTCAATGAAATCAACACTGAACAGGTCAATTGTCAACAACAAACACCAAAATATGGATTCCGGCCTTACAAAAAGCGACGGCGTCATCAATATCGCCTTTATAATAAATGCAGCCAAACGGGCCATTTCATAAAAAATTGCACGCAATTCACAGAAACGGAAATTAACCACGAGTTCATGATATATCCTAGCAATGCATTTGGGGAAACACTTTAAAACGTTTCCCAAGTACAGAACCTGTTTTTAAGTAGACGAAAAATGACACCCAAAACCTATATGTCCACTAGTTCGAATACAGCATACACACTTTTACAAGACTTAACTAGAGACACGATATAATGTCCTAGTCTTACAAGATACATTTTAAAATTTTGACGGAAACTGCCATTCCATAACTTTAAGCACAGAAAGACGCATGAAACTTCCCCTCGCTGTGTGAAAACTGTCATTTCACGGACTTTAACCGCCAGCTACATCCAATCAAAATAGTTAAAGGTTGTGGACGATGGTAACATTAGTAAAAACTCAGCGGCTCATACCATTCAACTTTAATAAGCTTTAAGGCACCCACATATTTCCTTGAAATTGTTTACACAGACGTAATTCTTACTTTTCACATTTTTCAGAACATAGCTTTAGCATAACATGGCTAATCACATATCTGATACTGAACTTTCGAATCTTCAGGGAAAATCCACTGAACAATCCATGGAGGATTCCACAGCTTTAGAGACAAATCCTGCTTGCGAACAAGATAACAATACTGACCTGATACAGATTAAGGAATCACCAAAGGCAGAAGCATTACATTGTCAGCAAGATAAGGATCAATGGGCAACACGTGAGGATCTACACACTACCACGGAGCAGTTATGCAAAATGACCAAAACGCTACGATACATTAACACCACTCTACAAAGTCAGACGAGATACCGTCTCGCTCAAGCAATCCGTTTTCGATCATGCAGCCAAGCATAAATGTAACCATTGCAGGAATCCAGAAAATACAGCACGCGACAGCAGAGAAAGCAAAACTTCTTTCAACCAAAATCAGCGAAACAAGCACAGTCGGCCTTTCAACATTCAACAAACATTTAACACGAACCTCACATCCAGCCAATCACAGCATAAATATTCATCATCACAAAGCGGTACCAGACACAATGATGTGCAAAAAAAACAACCAGGCAAAAATCAGCCACTCCCATCTCAACACAACCTAATATTTCCACATACTTCGAACCGACCGAGGGAACAACGATACAACTCTCGACAACAACAAAACTCCAGATCGCAAGAATTTCAGACCAATGGGTCAAACTCTTCGCAAGACTCTTTTCAGAACAAGCCACCTAACAGAAGCACAAGAAAAAGAGACTAAAAATGGTACAATCCAACTTCAGGTAAGTGGACAGTTGTCAGAAGTGGTCCTAAGATTTTGTTTGAACTTTGACATTTTTTTCCGCTTATGTAAATGATAACCCGTTTACATAGTGAACTCCTAAACCTACTGTCAAGCCACCTTCATTTACTACACCCTGCTTACTTAGTGAACACCTAAAGCTACTGTCAAGCAATTATAACTCACCACCTTTTGTTAAGATAATGCCCGCTAGACGAATTACAAATAATTTTTTTACTTTTTTCTGTGGAGGTTTACTTATTGCTTGCGATACGAACTCCTAAAGTGCATGCCAAGTAGTGTTCATCTGCCAGAAATGCTGAGACATCACAACGGAGTTATTTTTTGCGGTTGTGTACAAATTACTTGCGTAACGAACACCTAAAGTCCAAGCCTTGTAGTGCGCAGCTGGGAGGGATTCTTTTGGGATGTCTCACAAGCTCTATGATTTCGACGTAACCGTGCACGGAATATTAAGATAATTTTGTTTTGTGATGGATCCTACGTGGAAGACTATTGAGATGATTTGTATGGAAATGGAATAGTGAAGAATAGACTTAAGGAAAAGAAGCTTTAAGTTACTCGAAGTGTAAACTTGACTACTTGACCCTCATGCCGGCACATTGTTCTATCCACTTTCATTTTATCTTTTTCTCTATCTCCTCCTTTTCTTCCCTTCTAGTGAGTATCAATGGGTCAGTTTTCGCTAATAGTTTTTTTTAGTCAGAAATTATGCGATTTTGGATACGAAATTTATTAAACAGAGATTGTGCCAGTGCACCAATATTATTGGTCCTTACGTTATACAATTACTTGAATGGTGAAAGGAATATAAAGCTATTTCAAGCAGTATACGTGTCGGTCAGGACGATTCTTGCATTTCTACTTGTGACGGGCGGACTCTTCCTAGAACCGAAACCCTGTATTTTTTGGCCGCCACGTTACACTTCACTTGGTTGGTGAAGGAATATAAAGCTGTTTCAAGCAGTGTATGTGTCAGTCAGCATGTGTTCCTATGTGAAACAACCCTGTTTCTATGTGAAACAAACCATGTTTCTATGTGA
>JGI24021J15306_10012176_pt1 | contig 10680 bp, 8 predicted proteins | sample Ectturendosymbi1_FD_15306 | JGI IMG/M metagenome (IMG submission 15306) | reverse complement strand
CTGCAGACGGCATTTCCATCAAGTACAGGCTCGATGCTACTTTGTCTAGTATCCACCGTTTGCAAGCATCGACGAAAAGCAACAAACCACACCAACCTCGATCTACAGTAGGCTACGCAGACAATGCTGCTCTGACCAGCCACACGCCAGACTGGCCGCAGCGACAGCCGGATACAGTCTCTTCTGCATACTGTCGTGCAGGACTGTTCGTTGACTCCAAATATGCGGAATTCCTTTACCTCTCATGAGATTCGTCGCCGCCCCAAACTATTTTCATCAGTGGGGATCAACTTGGCCTCACTGAACAGTTCCCGTAACTGGGAAGCATCTTAACCTCCACATGTAATCTCACTGTTATAATCTAGTGTCCGCTTCCTTCGGGAGGCTGTCTAAACGCGTTTTTACGAACCGCAACCTTTCTACACGTGCTAAGATATCCGTTTACAATGCCATCTGCGTCTCGACACTACTCTATGCCTGCAAAGGATGGACGCCGTACCATCGTCACATCAGAGCACTCGAGGCTTTTCACATTCGGTGTCCTCAAACCAGATCTGCGACGCCGTCGTATGAGTGACACTGCCCCGGCCTCGGAACTTTTCTTTTTCATGACCATGGCTCAGGCTCTAGCTCCGGAACTCTTGATTTTATGAGTATAGCTCCGAAGCCGGCGGTATCTTTTTTCATAACATGGCTCCGGCTCCAGCCCTGGCTCTGTTCGTTTCGTTTTTGCACATCAATATTTTCTATCGTCGTGGTGTGCCTCAAGTTGAATAGAAAATGAAAAACAGTGTATCTAGTCATGAAATTTGCCAATAATCTAATAAACCTTGTTGTTAGTAATCACAATGGTTTCTAATAAAAATCTTGCTTTACACTGGGTTGCCCTACATTTCACCCTTAGACCTGCAATGATATATTGTCTGAATCGTACTCTCTGCTAATACCATCAGTATGATTAAACAGTTACAAAAGTTACAGATTAATATGCATCCTGATTATAGCTGAGTTCTTTTGAGATCGTTACACTACTACAGATCCAATATGATCATTCTGACTAAAACTTAAGATGTTGTGGTAGTTTACAACGTTTCTCTTATTTCTACAAGTAACACCCAGATACGATCCCACAGCCTTAGTGATGACCATAGACTTGCAGATCCATTCTTACAGTCAGATGTCGTCATTCGTAACAACCGCGCTTTCTTGCGTAATAAATAGCGTTGTATTCAGTGAAGCAAGTCTAGTTTTCAGTAAATTTGGCAAAACCGTATGGGAAGCAGCTGGAGCGAGAACCACTCATCAAATAACCACAAACCTTTCTTCGGCCCATAACTTCAAACTGAACTCTGGCTCCGGGCTCTGGTGTGCAGCCCTGCTTCAAACTATTTTGCACTTGCACTGATGGGACAAAATACCCAGAAATCTCATGTCGAGATCTGCCGCAGAGCAGGCACAACATGCCTAGAGACGATACACCTCAGACGACAACTAAGGGTGGCTTGGTCATGTAACAAGGATGCCTGGAAACAGACTTCTCGGTCGTCTAAAGTGAGCTCCCCTACGGTCATCAGTGGGTGGGGGGTCAGAAGATGGGTTTCAAGCACCACATTCAGTCGCCCTCAAGTAAATGCGGGATTCCTCACACCAGACTTGAAGAATTGGCCAAAGACCAAGACGAATGACGTGTAGTTTGTGTCAAGGGGCTGACAACATTTGAACAGCAACATATCGATGAGGCAGAAGGAAAGCGTGTGCGCAGACACCAACAGCGCAGCCCACCACCCCCAACAAGGCGGCAGGGATCCACCTGTACAGTATGTGGCCGTGTTTACGCCTCAGCCTTCGGGCTAAGGAGCCCCTAGTTTCTTTGTTAGCATTCTTCACCACTCGGTTCCACCACGGGGTTACTTTTTACCATTATTCGCCACACCATGTCGTTATGCATAGAGTACTCGTACCAGCAGAGCAGAAAAAACATAAGTAAAAAATTTTAGCTCACTTCTGTTTCCTTCCAACAGCTAAGTACTGCTTCTGTGATGTAAGACTCAGAGTCAAGTCCTGGCATGGGATTTTTGTCTGTCACCACACTTGACGCAGATATATTTCCCTGCACAGATAAATCATATAACTGGGGTTGACTTCAGCTTTTTTCACTTAGACCTTTACACAATCTTAGATGTTTTGATTTGGTTTCCATCCTCACCAAAAACGTAGAACGTCTCAAAGCTTAAAGATGTTAGGTTACTGCTCTCTCAAACTTTTGTGACTAAAATAATATTCTACGTTTCGAAAATATCGATTTTTTTTCATTTTCTCCGTAACAACGCAGCCTTTCTGCAGTGCAAGGTTTTCTACAAAATAAATCCTTACCATAGACTCAGATGAATCTATCAGGTTGTCAAGTTCCTTGGCGTTTTCGTCCGAATTTGGCAGAAAGTTCATCGGCTTGAGTGACTGAAATATGATAAATACTCGTATATATGTATGTTCATTGAGAAGCCTATTTCTAACCTTGATTGCTTAAAACAAATTTGCGACATTACTAGTATTCCTGTTTTTGACATGCACACTCAACCGACTTTATCCTGTTTCCAAGATTTGCTTCTATGTGTCAATTGACGAACGAATGTGACAAACGGTAAACAGCACATACTTAAAATCTTCCTAAACTAAAGTATGTGTAGCTTTAAGTAGGTTTGGTAAAACTTACTTCCCATAAAGAGTTTTTTGTATGTATTTTGCTTTAACGCTGACAATGAAAAGACACAGATTTTTGATTAATTGAAACTGGAGTCATGCCCACCTCGGAGTCCGTATCACCAGTGGTTTCTTGCATGTCATCAGCTTTAATGGTGACATCTGTCGATTCTTCTGGAACAGGGCTGTTTGTTGATTCTGCAAGAGTCTCATTTGAAGGGGAACTGGAAATTCCTTTCGTAGTCTTGCTTGCCTGAAACAACCGCAGTTGTAAATAAATTTACAGACCATTTTTCTTCTCAGTTAATCATATTGCATATATTTGCTACTCTTGTTCAACTTTTTCAAATTGATGCTCTGCTTCTTCTTATGCCAGTTTCAACTAACACGGCTCAATACAAGCTTTCTGGTCGATAGTAGGGACATACACCTCTGGCTTTCCAGCATCAATAAGGTCTTCGAAACGAATGCAGCTTGATGTTGAAGGTAGCACATTGCTGAAAATGAAATCGACACAATGCGTTTGTTTTATCGAACAGCCAAAATTATACAAAGGGCAAAGGGAACACAAGAGCCACGACGAAATCACAAACCTGCCTTAAATTTAACACAGTGAAGTGCTGGTTTCTGTATTGATACTGAAACTATGGACTCTATGGGAACATGCATTTATTCACCAAACTTGTTTCAGGTTTCAAATGCATTAATTATTTGTTGATAAACCTATTTTAAGTGGACCATCTTTAGCTATCAATCTATTTATTTTGCAAATCAAAGTAATTGTACCAAAATATAATGAGCTGAGGTGGATTTTCTGTTTGTTCTACAAATGCTTCTGGTGAATACAGGGTAGGCCAGTTAACATTTGTATTGCTCACATAATATCTCTTTTGTTTTCTGCTTTATGTACTTGGACATTTAGACTTTAACTTGCTGTCTTCATTAGATGAAGCAAGAAATTGCTTTTTACTGCAAAGAATAGGGTGGGTGTTCAGCCTTATTCTTGGTCATGGGTGGAGCTAGGGGATGCAACCTCCCTCCAAATCTTGCCTGACCTCTAAATTGCTTCCCATCAGAGTTTTTCTGGTGACGTCACGGCATTTATTTGAAATTATTTCCAGCTCATTTATTGCAAAGTTTTTAAAAAAGACAATTTTTAATCAAAATGCTTAATTTCCTTTTGAGGAGATTAATCGTCTGATCGCAAGTTCTTGAGATTTATAGCCTGCGATTCGCATAAGTTGCACGAATCTACGATTCGCGTCAGAATTCTCATCAAAGAGTTGTTTGGAAGCAGGCTAAACCTCAGTTTGTGGAAGCAGAAAATAAATGGAAAACAATCAGAAAAACTGCAAATACAATCAGGTGTGGACTGAGCCATTGGTCAAACGGACCATGCCCGAGGGCCCGGCACTGCAAGGGGGCCCGCCTGGCTGCCAATAAAAATTATCATGGATGTCCTTGTTATACATTCCAATACCTGCAGTCTGACTCAGGTAACTCAGCAACATATCGTAGTGTGTGTCTCACATTACATTGTATGTTACTGTTTCTGCAGGCTTATATACATGTATTAGTAATAGAATATGAATACATGTACATTTGTAAGCATTATCACTGATATAATGCTGTCTCTCTAGCTGTTGCCAAAACAACCAACCAAGAAAGAGCAAGACTGAGTAGGCCTATACATAAAACTGATTTGCTATAGTTTATCAAGTAGCTAAACCCTATTTAGTGATGTCTGACTTCTGAAAGCTGCTCGCCCAAGTCACATCCATACTGGGTGCTATGCACATGTTCTGAATCTGGTGATCAATGATGCAAGCAGTGTATGTGTCGCAGCAGTAAGTCGTGTTGGCTTGCTTACTGAACTACCTGCATTTTTCAATGATTCTTGCAAAAGGGATGAAGGTCTGGGATGAGAACGACTGAAATGAATACATTGTTAATATGTTAATTCGTTGTAATTAAATGGAAATTTTGTTTAACATGTCATTATGCTTTGTTGTTACTATCAGCATGTGTTCATGAACATCTTCATGAGCTTGAAGTTTTCAAATCTTTTCATACATATAAACACATATATATCTCAAACTAGCCTCTACATCCGGCATTTAACTGTAGAGAGCGGGGGAGGGGGTCCATTTTATTTTCTGCCCGAGGGCCTATACCACTCTCAATTCGCCCCTGTATACAATATTAAGCAAGAAACGCACGAAGCGTAACAATGTATTCCTAAACGTAATTCATAAAAATAACTTCAACACACTGGTGGCCGTAATTCATAAAAACAAACGTAATGCGACCGGCAACAACGAGAAGGATGTATAGCCCTGGAATAGACACAGCAATCGTTTAGAGACATCATTTTGCTGATCTAGTGAAGTTGCGAACTTTTAAATAAGCAAACTTTTTTCACGAACACCTACGTTTTCGCAAAACCTTGGAAACCTGTACATAAGTTGTATATTTTCGTGAAGCAATTTTTAATGTCAACTTCTATGGCATCTTCCGAATCATCGGGAACCACATCACTAGCTGGGTCAATGACAAGTGTGCTCGACTGCGCATTCAACGGGGATTTTGCGGAATCGCAAAGCTTTCCGAAGTTATCAGGTTTGCAGTCAATTCACTGTGGTCATGGAAATTTGTTAAGGCCAAGTTGATGAGCTTAATTAGCCATCGCAAAGAAGTTATCAGGTTTGCAGTTAATTCACTGTGGTCATGGAAATTTGTTAAGGCCAAGTTGATGAGCTTAATTAGCCAAAAATGTTTCAAAATCTTATGCAATGCACCACTCTAATTACATGTTTCATGTTTCAACCTCCACGATTTTTACATGTTTCTAGAAAATTGTTCATCGCAAAACGAATGCGGAGATAATAATCGTTACAATATTTGTCAAAACATTCTATGTTAAATTTACTTCAGAGTGATCAGCATCCAAGGAATAGTTTAAGCTATAAATTTTTTCTGCCATGGAAGTGGAACATGATGTCACAAACAGTTATTTGAAACACAAAAGGTGTGTTTTCAGTTCAGGAATAGATATTTTCTAGTTGAGTGCATAAAACTCAAGCAAAATGGCTTTGCTTTTCACATTAATTGGGACCTCTTTGAAACAGATTCTCATCAGCAAAAAATCGTTCTCACAAATGCTACTAGAATATAAAGAGATTAACATGATGCATAATTTCTAACTCCGTTACATCTTTAGTTTTCGTGTTTTTGATTTAAAAACCAATATCACAGTTTCATTTGAATTAAAAATTGTGCACATTTGGAAAATAGAAACAACGATTACATTTACCAGATCACTGTCCACTAATACTGGAATCTGATTAGCGTCAATATCGCTCACGAGATCCAAAATTTCCGCCACGACACTACTTGCTAACTGATCAATGGCCAGAGCGATTGACTGGGCGGTCTCTTTCTCTTTGGTCTGTGAAGATTCGGAAACCTGGAAATTATTAGGTTTTCAACTTACTTCGGTAGCCGAGAAGTTGATCATACCTAAAGACCAAATCAACCATAAAAATAATCTGAAAACAACAGATATGTTTTTGATTCTGTACTCGCAAATATTAGGCAAGAATCACAAAACTATAAATATTCCTGCAACAACACATCATGAAAGTGACCAGCAAACCTTCATTTGTTATTTATCAAAACTTAGCTCACTATTGGTTCGTCATCTTCAGAAACCTCTGCAGTGTCCAGTCCGCTTGACGAGGCATTTTCGTCATCATTTTTGAAATCGCACTGCTGCAAAACAAGCAGCTAATCGCGAGCGATTTCACAAAATCGAAGTTGTAAACTTTAAATTGCAAACGTTTTTCACAAGCACAGATGTTTTTCACAAAACCTTGGAAACCAGTACACAGATTGTTGTATATTTTCGTGAAGCAATCTTTAATATTTTCAGTTAAATGTAACAAATTTCATCAAATAAAAACAGGAACCATTATTATCAGGTTTTCAATATTTTTGTCCAACTCAATAGCACCAACAACTTCAACTTTAATGGGATTTTCTGAATCTTGGGGATCCACATTCATAGCTCGGTCAATGACTACGGTAATCGACTTGTCATCCAACCGCGCGTTTGCAGACTCGCAAACCTATAATTCATCAGGTTTGTCAAAAAATCGCTGTTGTCCAGAAACTTGTAAAACGCAAGGTTATGAGCTTATTCTGCAAAAGATCTTTCAAATGCATATTCATTGTACACAATTCATTTCACATTTCATGTTTTGAAGTCCATAGTCCATAGATTTTTACATGTTTCTAGAAAAATTGTTCATTAGAAAATATATGCGTAGATGATAATCGTTACAATAAATGTCAAATAATATATGTTAAGGTTGCCTCAGAGTGGTCAGAATCCAAGGGATATTTTAAACTTTCAGATGTTTCTGCCATGCATGTGGAACATGATCTCACAAACAGTTATTTCATATAATTAAACGCGTGTAGTCAGTTCAGGAATAGAGATTTTCTAGTTGAGTGCAAAACGAAGCATTATGGCTTTGTTTTTCACATCACCAAGGAAACATTTCAAACAGATTCTCATCAACACAAGAACGTTCTCACAAATGGTACCAGAAATTCATGAATGTGAAGATCATAACGTGGTGCATTTTTCTAACTTCTTTACATCTTTTTTTCGTGTTTTAAATTAAAACAAAACCCTCTTCTTATGCCAAAATGTTGGCATCAAACTTTCAAAGACATCTGAACTCTTTACATATATAGGTTTATAATATTCGAAGTTTTCAGGGAAAAATCAAAATAAGAACAGTATGTAACATTTATATGCAACAAATTCTAAGCGTTTTCCAAGCAAATGATACTGTTTCACATGTTCGTTTTTGAAACCTACTATTGGCCCATTGTCTTCAATTAATCCACCAGCTCTCATTCTGGCCGGACAGCCATTTGCTACATCATTCCCATCGTCGCCCTGTTGATGAATATGAAGTTAACGACGCAAACTGCATCTCTTACTGAGTCGTTAAACTTTGTACAACAAATTTTTCTCAGCGTAACGTTTTTTCATACAAAACACTTGCGACCATGAACAGAAGATTTTTAGATGCACTTGCAAAATCAAAGCTTATTTCTCAGTTTTGCTGTATTCGAAATAATATTTGTGCACATTTGGAAAATAGAAATAACGATTACATTTACCAGATCACTGTGCGCCAATTCTGGAATCTGATTAGCGTCAATATCGATCACAAGATCTAAAATTTCCGCCACGACACTACTTGCTAACTGATCAATGGCCAGGGCGATTGACTGGGCGGTCTCTTTCTCTTTGGTCTGTGAAGATTCGGAAACCTGAAAATTATTAGGTTTTCAACTTACTTCGGCAGCCGTGAAGTTGATCATACCTAAAGACCAAATCAACCATTTAAAATTTTCTGAAATCAACAGATATGGTTTTGATTCTGGACTCGCAAATATTTAGCAAGAAGCACAAAACTATGAATATTCCTGCAATAACACTAAACTAATATCATGAAAGTGACCATCAAACCTTCATTTGTTATTTATCAAACCTTAGCTTACTATTGGTTCGTCATCTTCAGAAATCTCTGCAGTGTCCAGTCCGCTTGACGTGGCATTTTCGTCATCATTATCGAAATCGCACTGCTGCAAAACAAGCAGCTAATCGCGAGCGATTTCACAAAATCGAAGTTGTAAACTTTAAATAGCAAACGTTTTTCACAAGCACAGATGTTTTTCACAAAATCATGAAAACCAGTACACAGATTGTTGTATACTTTCGTGAAGTAATCTTTAATATTTGTTTCACTTGTTCGTTTTGAAAACCTACTGTTGGCCCATTGTCTTCAATTAATCCTCCAGCACTCAGTCTGGCCGGACAGCCATTTGCCACATCATTCTCATTATCGCCCTGTTGATGAATATGAAGTTAACGACGGAAACTGCATCTCTTACTGAGTCGATAAACTTTGTACAACAAATCTTTCTCAACGTAACGTTTGTTTTTTCATACAAAACACTTGCGACCATGAACAGATCTTTAGTTGTACTTGCAAAAAGCATAGCTTATTTTCTTTTTTCATTCAAAATTATCTTTGAGCACATTTGGAAAATAGAAACAAGGGTCACATTTACCAGATCACTGTCGACCAATTCTGTCATGTGATCTACTTCTATAGCTCTAACGAGTTCCCAAACGTCGGTAACCACGCTACTAGTTAACTGATCAACGACAAGAATGATCGAATGGGGTTTCACAGCGGTCTTTGAAGGTTCGCAAACCTGGAAGTTATTAGATTTACAACTACCTTCGCGAGCCCTAAGTTGCATATGCCCACAGGCGTGCAGAGGTCTAGTTACGCCAGGGGCGAATAGTTGATGGTATGTCCCCCTACAAAGTTCTGGCATCGAGGAATGTGGGAAATACAGGCACAGCAAAACTACCCACCCAGACCTTTGCCACGTGCAAAAGGCTTACACCACAAAAAATCATATAAAGTGAGAATTACGAAAAGAAAAAAGCTGTTCGAGTCTCCTACAACGTTACGCAACAACAGCAAGGGACTTAAACGCTGTAAACAGTGGTAACAAACGTGAGGTTTTGTACCCAGATCTGGGGTTTTCAATGCTTTTCTGGGTTTCTGAGTTTTTCTTCCGATGATCTGTTTTTTTGCAGTTTACAGCGTAGTGGTGATTTAAGATAGGCTATTATTGATTTTGTTTGTTATCAGCACATTTCATGACAAGTATGACCTTTTTACCACACTCTTCCGCAAGTGTAGAAAACGTATGTTCAAAATCATAAATAAACTGCATGAAAACCAGAACCTCTGGCTCTTTGAAAGCAGAAACAGCGATAAATAGGCTACTTGCAAAGCTATCACCAGAAAGAATCAGACATTAACCAGCTGGAAACCAATTAAAGATCATTACAAAAGTTCTGGATAATACACTGACCAATAGATACAAATAAAGGCAAGAAAAAAATATGAGCCTGAACCTGAATACAAAAACATGAACCTGTCACTGACTCTGGAAATAAAAATGAAGATAAATTCGTGTAACTTGTGATTAGAACATCTCGTGGATTATCTTTTTATGCGATTTTTATGTGACCTCAGACCTGCTGCTCATTCTAGATATAAATATGAGGACGAATCCATTTCATTTTGTGATTCAAATAATTTGTACCCTGTATGTGGGAGCTTGTTCTTTTTATGCAAACTGTGATATTTCTTTGTTATCTGGAAAATATATGTTTTTACAGTTCATTAGTAAAGATATATTTCTACTAGTATTGTTTGTGACTGAGAGAAAATCATTTACCTCGATAGTAGAAAGATTAAATTGATTTGTTGTATCTTCCGAACTAGGGGTTCTGTTTAAATCTAGGGTTTTTAATGAGTCTATATGTGGCTTTTCAAATAATTTCATTGTCAGCTCTGGTTGTGAAATATTCGTGCAAGGGCACACAGTTTTGCATGGTAATTTTGGCGAGAAAAAGCGTGAAGTACGTTTCAGAACGTATCGCACTTCATGGAGCCGAAAGTATTTCAACAGTTCCGAATGATGTTCTTTCTGAAAAATTTACTGTATTTCTTTCATCTGTTTTACAACAGTTGAAAGCGAAGAATCTATCGCCAAATTGTCACGCATGATATAGTCCTGTGGCACAATTTGCATTACCGCTATAAATGAAACCAAGCAGACAAGACTCCGTCGAAACATAAAGCGTTCCTTGCTCATAAATCCAACTTTGAACAAGCAAGTTTGAAACGTATCGGTGTTTGTTCACTGCACTGTTTGATTATGGCGTTTATAGTGAAATGATAATGAACTTACGAATGATAAAACAATGCATTTCATTTTGGTACACGAAAAACGGAAGTGCTGAATAGCCTTATAATAAATATCACGGCCAAAGCAAACGATACAACTGACATCTTGCAAACGTTTCGATAA